>ODAI014773676.1_pt1 | contig 95955 bp, 83 predicted proteins | sample 1539321 | NCBI WGS metagenome assembly ODAI01 (sample SAMN02144231, study PRJEB22623) | gut metagenome | biome: sheep rumen | host: Ovis aries | place: New Zealand | reverse complement strand
TCCGTATAATATGAAATAGTGCGAAGCACTATTTCAACGAGGAAAAATGTGCAGCATTTTTTCGAGTCTGACAAGGAAGAGGAAAAATGTGCAGCATTTTTTCGAGTCTGATACGGATTTTGTACAAGGAGGCAATTTATGGTTCAGTTATTACAGGGCGGAGCCTATCTGGTAAACGGTACCGAGATCATTCCGGAGGGACCGGAGGCGGCCGCAGCGATTCAAGCGAAGACAGGGAAAGAGATCACGAAAGAGGCGGCTGCACAGAGTACCATGGCATATGGTATCTTAAAGAGCCATAATACCTCCGGCAATATGGAAAAGCTGAAGATCCGTTTTGATAAGCTTACCAGCCATGATATCACCTTCGTGGGTATCATTCAGACCGCGAGGGCATCGGGACTGCAGAAGTTTCCTATGCCTTATGTGCTGACGAACTGTCACAACTCTCTCTGTGCGGTGGGTGGTACGATCAATGAGGATGACCACATGTTTGGTCTGACCTGCGCAAAGAAGTATGGCGGTGTGTATGTTCCCCCTCATCAGGCGGTTATTCACCAGTTTGCCAGAGAGATGTTAGCTGGCGGTGGTAAGATGATCCTGGGTTCCGACTCTCATACCCGTTACGGTGCATTGGGTACTATGGCGATGGGCGAGGGCGGACCGGAGCTGGTAAAGCAGTTGTTGAACCAGACTTATGATATCAATATGCCTGGTGTGGTGGCAGTGTATCTGAAAGGCTCACCTGTGAAAGGTGTGGGTCCGCAGGATGTGGCACTGGCGATTATCGGCGCCGTGTTCAAAAACGGATTTGTTAAAAATAAAGTGATGGAGTTTGTAGGTCCCGGTGTGGCTTCTCTGTCCGCTGATTTCCGAATCGGCGTGGATGTCATGACCACCGAGACGACCTGCCTGTCCTCCATCTGGAAGACGGACGAGCAGATTAAAGAGTTCTATGAGATCCACGGCCGCAGTGAGGATTATGCGGAGCTCGCTCCCGGTGAGGTGGCATATTATGACGGTGTGATCGAGGTGGATTTGGATAAGGTTCGTCCGATGATCGCAATGCCTTTCCATCCCAGCAATACCTATACCATTGAGGAGCTCAATGCGAATCTGATGGATATTCTGGATGAGACCGAAAAGCGCGCACTGGTAAGTCTGGACGGTGCCGTGGAATATCATCTGAAGGATAAGGTGAAGAACGGTAAGTTCATGGTGGATCAGGGAATCATCGCAGGTTGTGCCGGTGGTGGATTTGAAAATATCTGTGCGGCGGCTGATATCCTGAAGGGACAGTATATCGGTTCCGACGGATTTACGCTGAGCGTATATCCTGCATCCATGCCGGTTTATATGGAACTGGTGAAGAACGGCTGCTGTGCGACTTTGATGGAGACCGGCGCGGTGATGAAGACGGCGTTCTGCGGTCCCTGCTTCGGCGCCGGTGACACGCCCGCAAACAATGCTTTCAGTATCCGTCATTCCACCAGAAACTTCCCCAACCGTGAGGGAAGCAAGCTGCAGAACGGTCAGATTTCCTCCGTCGCGCTGATGGATGCCCGTTCCATTGCGGCTACCGCGGCAAATAAGGGTGTGTTGACTCCGGCTACAGATTTTGACGGCGAGATCGGCAAGTATAAATATCATTTTGATGCAAATATTTACAAGAATCGGGTATTTGATTCCAAGGGTGTGGCTGACCCCAGTGTGGAGATCCAGTTTGGTCCTAATATCAAGGACTGGCCGGCTATGGGCGAGTTGCCGGAGAATCTGGTATTGCGTGTAGTCAGCGAGATTCATGACCCGGTGACCACCACGGATGAGTTGATCCCTTCCGGTGAGACATCCTCCTATCGTTCCAATCCGTTGGGACTGGCCGAGTTTGCGCTTTCCAGAAAAGATCCTGAGTACGTGGGCAGAGCGAAGGATATTCAGAAGGCGGAGAAGGCGAGAATGGCGGGAGAACACCCCTGTGAGGCACATCCCGATGTGAAGCCTGTGATGCATACGGTGAAGCAGACTTTCACCGAGGCAAACCACACCAACACCGGATTCGGTTCCACCATCTTTGCGGTGAAGCCTGGCGACGGTTCCGCCAGAGAGCAGGCGGCTTCCTGCCAGAAGGTGCTGGGAGGCTGGGCAAACATTGCCAACGAGTATGCCACCAAACGTTACCGTTCCAATCTGATCAACTGGGGGATGCTGCCTTTCCTGATCGAGGAGGGTGAGCTTCCGTTTAAGAACCTGGACTACCTGTTCATTCCGGACATCAAAAAGGCTGTGGAGGACAAGACCGAGGTCATTAAAGCGTATGTTGTGGATACGGAAGGCGGGAAGCTGAAAGAGTTTGAGATGAAGCTGGGCGAGCTGACTGACGAGGAGCGCCAGATCATCTTGAAGGGCTGCCTGATCAATTACAACCGCGTGTAAAATTTCAGGTTGTTGCGTTGATTGGCTTTGTATCGCTTCCAAAATGGAACGAATCGTAAAAACAGATTGTGCGAAACCGGTGAAAGCAGGGTTAAGCAGATTTCAAATCGTGTCGATATACTAGGTACAGGATGGCGGAAAGGCCGACCGGCATCTAAGTGAACAGCGACACCACGGATGGTATTTTAACAGAGAAACGGATTCCTCTGTTTTCATACCATCCTTTTTTATGAAGGAACAGGAGGTTCAAAGCGTTGTGCTTACATAGAGGAGCAAGTGGTGCGCAAAAGGAGAGAAGGAATATTTGAAGATTGATTCCGGTACAATAGGAATGGAGTCCGCAAGAAGCTATCAGTCAGTAAAGACGAGTTACCGCCGTTTTTCGGTAACGGAGTACCAGGGCGGTATGTTGAATGCAAACAGTTTTAATACAAACGGTTTCAACAATGAAAACGGCAAGGCAGAGGAGCAATCCTCAGCGAATACAGGAGAGAGTAAGGGAAATTTGTACACGCTGCAGGACTGGCAGAATGATCTGTCGATCGGCTCCGCGGGGAGAGGGCGGTTATGGACCGGGCAGACAAACCGCGATGACAGTAATACATGGAATGAGTTCAGACAGCTGACGGTCCGCTATATTTTCGAGTTGCTGTTCGGAGACCGCAGCGAGCGGATCAATAAGCTCATGGAAAAATACGGGCTGACAGAGGATACCGATTCTTTGCAGAGCACCGGTCGAAATGCCGGAAACTCATTGGGAAATACGGTTTCCGGCAGCGACCAGCTGCAGAACTTTATGGCTTCCAAGGCTACAGTAAGACAGTTTCAGTTTACGGAGGAAACCTATGCTTACGAGCAGGAATCCACGGCATTCTCTACGGTGGGGACGGTGCGCACCGCGGATGGCAGGGAGATCAATTTCAATGTGAATGTAGGCATGAGCAGGGAGTTTACGCAGACCTTTTCACAGGATCTGAATCTGTCTTTCACCATGTGTGACCCGCTGGTGATCAACCTGGATACCGATGTGACGCAGTTGTCCGATCAGAAATTTTATTTTGATATTGACGCGGACGGCGAAGCGGATGAAATTTCTCAGCTTGGCAGCGGCAGCGGATATCTTGCGTTAGATGAAAATGAGGACGGCATCATCAACGACGGCAGTGAGCTGTTTGGGACAAAGAGCGGCAACGGATTTGCGGACCTCGCAAAGTATGATGAGGACGGCAACGGCTGGATCGATGAGAATGACGCAATCTGGTCGAAGCTCAAGATATGGACGAAAGATGCGCAGGGGAAAGATGTCCTGTATCGTCTGGCAGAAAAGGGTGTGGGTGCGATCTGCCTGCAAAATGCTGTCACCGATTTCACGATGCAGGGCACGAACGGACAGACTAACGGAGCAATCCGAAATACAGGCGTGTTCCTGTATGAGAACGGAAATGTGGGAACAGTCCAGCATGTGGATGTGGCAAAATACGACCGGGGTGCCTGAAAGCACAAATGGTACATAAAAAAAATATTGAAAAAGACTGTGGATGAAAAGGAACCTGAAAAAGTCCGCAGTCTTTTTTTGTATAAAACTTTCTCTTTCGGCAAGACTAGAAATGAAAAGTGCATTTATCCATAAAGAAAGAGAGAGGGAAAAATATATGAGAAGAGACAGACGCGATAATATGAGGCGTGAAAGGATCATAATGGTGGCATCTTCGGCTTTTGTGCTGACTGCGCTGACCATGACGGGCCTGTATATGAAGGGACAGGAAATGAAACAGTTGGATGACGGTTATACACTGGACTTTTCCGCATTGGAAAATCGCACGGACGCAAAGCTGAATGCGATCGGAGCGGAACAGGCCAAGGCACAGGCGGAAAACAGCCAGACGAACATGGAGAATGATCTGGATTATATGCCGGCGGAGGATGCGACAACGCAGGTGGGGTCCGGACTGGTACAGATTCCAGGGCTGACAGATAAGACGGCAAATGCGCCTACAGTGCAGACAGAAGCAGAGGCAGGAGAGGTGATCGCATCTCAGAATGAGCAGCAGCCGGAAGACCAGGGCGCGGAGGGGGCAGTTATAAAACCCGAGGAACAGACCGGAAAGCCGGTTGAGTCACAGGCTGCTATGGAACTGCATTACAGTGAGGATCAAGGGCTGACAAAGCCGGTGAACGGAGATGTGCTGATGTCTTATAAGATGGACGGCAGTGTTTATTTTGCCACGTTGGATCAATATAAGTATAATCCGGCCACGCTGTTCAGTGCGGAGGTCGGCAGTGAGGTCTATGCCTGTGCAGAGGGCAAGATCATAGAGGTATTTGAGACCGCGGAGCTGGGGAAGGGCATCACCATGGAACTGGGTGACGGCTATACGGTGACCTACGGCCAGTTGGATGAAATCGAGGTCGTGGAGGGCGAGTTTGTGCAGCCAGGTGAGAAACTCGGCACGGTAGCAGCGCCCAGCAGATATTATGTGCAGGAGGGAACCAATCTTTATTTCTGCATGGAGAAAGACAATAAGCCTATGAATGCGGAGCAGTTGTTTTAACAGGGCAGAATGAGCGGAGCATTTCAGAAGGAGCGGCGAATGCATGTATATTGTTGACGGAAAGATCATGACCATGGCGGGACCTGTCTACGAGGACGGCGTTCTTCATATTCGAAACGGGAAGATTGTGGAAGTGGGCGGGAAAGGCAGCGTGGAGCTGCATCCGGAAAACGGAGAGTGTGTCCTGCCCGTTGCCGGGGCGTGGGTCATGCCGGGAATCATTGAGGCGCATTGTCATATGGGGATTACGGAGGAGAAAAAAGGGATGGAAGGAGATGACTGTAATGAGACAGTCAATCCGGTCACCCCTTATCTGCGCGCCATTGACGCTATCAATACCATGGATGCGGCGTTTGATGACGCGGTGCGGGCCGGTATTACCGCAGCCATGATCGGCCCGGGGAGTTCCAATGTGGTGGGCGGTCAGTTTGCGTTGGTTAAGACTCATGGACGGCGCATTGACGATCTGATCATAAAGGCGCCGGCCGCTATGAAAGTGGCCTTCGGAGAGAATCCCAAGGTCAATTATTCGGAGCAGGGGAAAAGTCCGTCCACCCGCATGGCGATCGCAGCTCTGCTGCGGCAGGAATTGTCTGAAGCAAAACAATATTTCCGGCAAAAGGAACAGGCTGATCGAAGCGGGGAGTTTTTTACGGAAGATTTTGCGAAAGAGTGCTGGAAGCCGGTGTTGGACAACCGGATCCCTCTGAAGGCGCATGTGCACCGGGTAGACGATATTTTCACCGCGATCCGGATCGCAAAGGAATTCGGTCTTTCCATGACGTTGGATCATTGTTCGGAGGGACATCTGATCGCGGAGGAACTGGCTCAGGCGGGATTTCCCGCCATTGTGGGTCCGGATCTGACCAGCCGTAACAAGATCGAGGTGCAGAATATGTCTTTTAAGACGGCTGGGGTGCTGAACCGTGCTGGGATGTTGGTGGCGATCACCACGGATCATCCGGTGTCACTGATCCAGTATCTTCCCATCTGTGCGGGACTGGCTGTGAAAGCGGGGCTGCCCATGGAGGAGGGATTGAAGGCGATCACCGTCAATCCGGCAAAGATCTGCGGCGTGGCGGACCGGATGGGCAGCCTGGAGGTCGGCAAAGATGCAAATATTGCCATTTTTGACGGAAATCCCATGGAAGTGTTCACAAGGACGCTGTATACCATTATTGACGGGGTTGTGGTTTATGATCACAGGAGTCAGGCGGTTGATTGACATTTCCCGGATAAATTGGTACTATAAATATTGTGCTTTTTGGTTGAGCCACCCAAAACGGCACAGATACATAGGATAACTGTCGGGCTCGTATGCATAAGGATAAGTGATAATTTATGATGCAGGAAAGAAACGATTTGAAGACCGGGGGGGGCAATTATAAGGTCGGGATCGATGTGGGGTCTACGACCACAAAAATCGTGGTCAGTGAGAATGACAAATTCATTTACCACAAATACATCAGACATTTTGCCAAGCAGAAGGAAAGTATCCTGACCCTCTTGAAGGAGATCAGGACTGTGGTGGGTGAGCATGCAGTGAAACTCTGCATGACCGGTTCCGGCGCGAGGAATCTCGCAAAAAAAGTGGAGGTTCCGTTCACCCAGGAGGTCGTGGCGAACTCACTGGCATTAAAGAAAGAGTATCACAGGATCGGAACGGCCATCGAGCTGGGCGGTCAGGATGCCAAGATCATTTTCTTCCGGGATGACGACAAGGGAGAATCCCAGGTTTTTGACATGAGAATGAACGGCAGCTGCGCCGGCGGTACCGGTGCGTTCATCGACGAGGTGGCCACGGTTTTGGGCGTGGAGGCCGCGGATATGAATGCCCTGGCGGAGGACGGCGACAGTGTTTATGATATTTCGGGGCGCTGCGGTGTGTTCGCCAAGACGGACATTCAGGCGCTTCTGAATCAGGGCGTGAAGAAAGCGGATATTGCCCTTTCCAGTTATCATGCCATTGCGAAGCAGACCATCGGCGGACTTTCTCAGGGACTGGACATCAATACGCCGGTGGCGTTTGAGGGAGGACCGCTCACTTTCCATCCCAGATTAAAGGATGTGTTTGCCGAGAGATTGTCGCTGGCGCCGGAGGATATTATTGTTCCGGAGCATCCGGAGATCATGGTGGCTTACGGTGCGGCATTAAGCATTGATGAGATCCATCACGGCGCGGGCCTTTATACGATAGAAGAATTGATCCGTAAATTTGAAAGTGTGACCGCGGAGGACGAGGAGTCGGAAGGGGCAGGCATGCTCTATTTTGAGAATGCAGCGGAGTTGGAGGAGTTCAAGAAAAAGAATCCCAGACTGACACCTCCGGTCTATGCGCCCAAGGCGGGCGAGGTGGTAAACGCGTATCTGGGTATGGATGCAGGCAGTACCACAACCAAGCTGGTCTTGTTGAATGAAAAAGAGGAGATCATAGATTCCTACTACGCCTCTAATGAGGGTAGCCCCCTGATCGTGGCGAAGCGGGCGCTCCTGACCATGTATGAGAAATACCGCAAGGCGGGGGCCGAGCTGCACATTATCTCGGCTGCGTCCACGGGGTATGGAGAGTTTTTGTTTTCCAAGGCATTTCGCACGGAGGCCCATATCGTGGAGACGGTGGCGCACGCCATGGCTGCGGCGAAATATGTGGACGACCCCACCTTTATCCTGGATATCGGCGGGCAGGACATGAAGGCAATCTGGCTGGAGAAAGGGATTATCACCAACATTGTGGTGAATGAGGCCTGCTCGTCGGGATGCGGCTCTTTTTTGGAGAATTTCGCGCAGACCTTACATATCGAGACCAAGGATATTGCGGACAGGGCATTTGCATCGGAGAATCCGGCGAAGCTGGGCAGCAGATGTACGGTGTTCATGAACAGCAGTATCATCACCGAGCAGCGCAACGGCAAGCAGCCGGATGACATTATGGCGGGACTTTGCCGTTCCATTATCGAGAATGTGTTTACAAAAGTGATCCGTGTGCCCAATATCGATTCTCTGGGAGAGCGGATCGTGGTGCAGGGCGGTACGTTCCAGAACGATGCGGTGCTCAGGGCCATGCAGCAGTATGTGGGCAGAGAGGTGATCCGTGCGCCTTATGCGGGGATCATGGGTGCCATCGGTTCTGCATTGATCGCCAAGGAAGCGGCGGAGAAACCGGACTTCAAGCCAAGCTTTATCAGCTATGAAGAACTCAGTGCGTTCACCTTTACCCAGGAGGCCAATTCCCCCTGCCCGTATTGCAGCAATCACTGTAACCGTACGATTCTTTCTTTCTCCACAGGAGACAGCTGGGTGACCAACAATCGCTGTGAGAAGGGTGAGGTGCTGGGCGATCCGAAGGATGCGGCGGTAAGGGATAAAGTCAGGGAACTGGCAAACAAGGCGAATAAGCCGGCCAATCTCTACGAAGTCCGCAAGAAGCTGCAGAACAAGGAATATCCCTATGAGGTCGTGGGGAAAAAACAGGATATCACCATCGGCCTGCCCAGAGCATTGTTTTATTGGGAGGGCATGCCTTTCTGGACCACTTTCTGGAAATCCTTGGGATTTCAGTTAAAGGTGTCGCCCATCAGCACCAGAGCGATCTATGAAAACGGAATCCATGCGGTGCCGTCGGATACGGAATGCTTCCCGGCAAAGCTGGTACACGGGCATATCAGGGAGCTGGCGAAGATGGGAGTGGACAGAGTATTCATGCCCAGCATTGTGGTGACGCCTTCCGAGAATAAGGAGGAGACCAGTTTCTCCAGATGCGCGCTGGTGAAGGGATACCCCATCGTGATCCACAACTCGGATAATCCGGAGATCTATGAGGGCGTAAAGTTCGATTCCCCGTATTTTTACTGGTATTCCGATGAGGACCGAGAGAATCAGTTGAGTATTTACATAGAGGAAACCTACGGCATTGAAAAGGAGATCACGAAGAAAGCGATCGCTTATGCCGCTGCGGCCCAGAAGGAATTTGACAGGGAGCTGAAAGCGGAGGGTGCCAGGGTTTTGGAGGAAGTGACCAGGCAGAATAAGTTTGCCGTGGTGATGGCGGGTAGACCGTATCACAACGATCCGCTGATCAATCATGAACTGCCGGAGCTGTTTGTGAACATGGGCGTGCCGGTGCTGACGGCAGACAGCCTGCCCGAGCTTCCCAAGGTAGAGTTGAGAAAATCGAGGATCGATATCGTGAATAACTTCCATGCCAGAGTGTTGGGCGGAAGTATTCTGGCGGCGTCAAACCCGAATCTGGAGTTTGTCCAGATCGTAAGTTTCGGATGCGGACATGATGCGGTGCTGTCCGATGAAGTGGTACGCATGATGAAGGAGATCAGCGGCAAGGCGCCTCTGATCCTGAAGGTGGACGAGAGTGACGCCCAGGGACCGCTGCGGATCAGAGTCCGCTCCTTTGTGGAAACCATTGAGAGAAAGCGGGCGAAACAGATCAGTCATGAGGTGAAAGAGTTGTCGGATCCTTATCCGGTGAAGTATACAAAAAAAGACCGGAAAGAAAAGATCGTGCTGGTGCCGAACAGTTCCCATGCGTTCTGCCAGATCATGTCGGCAGCGTTTAAATCCCAGGGGATCAAGACGGTTCCACTGGAGATCGGACGCGAGGAGGCAATCCGGCTCGGAAAACGGTATACCCACAACGATATCTGTTTCCCGGCGCAGGTGGTGATCGGTGAGATTCTTGGCGCATTGAATAGCGGCAAGTATGATCTGGACAATGTGTCGGTAGCCATGGCGAAGTATCTGGGCTGCTGTAGACTGCCCCACTATGCCACCATACTGCGCAAAGCCCTGGATGATGCAGGGTACGAGAAGATTGCCATCATGACCAATGATGATGTGGATCTGCATGATATGCATCCCGGCTTTAAGATGAATGCGAGATCACTGTTGATCATTTCCATCGCGCTGCCTATGATCGATACGCTGGAGGAGATCCTGCGGAAGATCAGACCTTATGAGAAAGTGAAGGGAAGCGCGGACAAGGCTTTTGAGGCGGCCATGGACTGCCTCACGGAACATATTGAAAAACATGGGATTCCCGGCGCAATCAGCGGATTTAAGAAGGCTCTTAAGCTTGTCACCGATGTGGAATATGACGATAGCGTGAAGAAGCCTACGGTACTGATCGTGGGTGAGTATCTGCTGAATTTCCATCCAGGCGCAAACCATGATATCGAGCGGTATCTGGAGGAGAACAATTTCGAGATCATCGAGGCGAAGATGACCGATGTGATCCAGAAATCCTATTTCTGTCAAGGCAAGCAGATCGAGGATTTCAAGGTGACCAGAGACAAGGCTACGGTATTCTGGACGAAAGTGGCAAAGCCGTTCTTTACCTTTGCCCATAAGCTGACGGATTTCCTGGCCAGAAAGGAAAAGCTGCATGAGAAATCCGTGCTGTTGGAGGATCTGTCCGTGGTCAGCGATCCCATCATTCACCATACCTTTGACACGGGTGAGGGAATCCTGATCCCTGCGGAGATCATTTACAATGCGGAACATGGGTGCAGGAATTTTGTGATCCTGCAGCCCTTTGGCTGTCTGCCCAACCATGTGATCGGAAGGGGCATCTGCAAAAAACTGAAGGAGATGTATCCGGATATTGAGCTGTTGCCGTTAGATTATGATCCGGATGTGAGCTTTGCAAATCTGGAGAACAGACTGCAGATGTTGATCATGAACCAGAAAAACGGGCAGGATACACATGTGAAGGCAGCCGGATGATAAGATTTGGAAGCGTATGTCCTGCCGAAGACGGCAGGGAAAGGAGAACGGAATATGAAGCGTAAATTGGTGTCGGCCATAATAGGTGTGTTGTTTTCCGCTATGCTGTTTGGTGGCTGTGGGGAAGAGGACGAGTACAGTGTCTTCGGATCGACGGCAGGATACGGTGGAAATACTTCCGGTGCCACAGAAAGCCAGGCGAATGAAGCGGTAAACGAATTTGCCTATGAGGAAAAATCCTCCTACATGATCTATTACGGAGCGTTGGACGACCGGATCATTCAGGAGGCAAAGCAGTATGAGGTTGTCATTTTGCACCCGAAGATGGGGAATATTACGAGGGATCAGATTCAGGAGATCCGGGACAGTGGAACAATTGTGCTGGGATATATCGCGATTGGGGAAGACTTAAGGACCGCCGGGCTGACACCGGAGCAGATGCTGCAGGATGAACGGTTCACCGCAGACGGCACAGGCCCCCGGGTGGATCCGCGCCCGGCCGGAGCGGTGCTGTTGGACGATGTGGACCCCAAGGGTATCGCATCTCCCGGCGGAACAGGGTATGCTTCCTATTTTTTGGATGATAATGATCACAATGGAAAACCGGATATCAATCCGATCTTTAACTGTGCTTTTACCAACATCGGCGATCCGGCATGGTTTGATGCATTGGATCAGATGACCATAGACGGAAACGATAAGATTCCGGGGATCAGGGAGATCCTGACTGACGATTACGGGCGTGGCCTTGGCTGTGACGGACTGTTCTTAGATACGATTGATACCTGCGCGCCAAACAGTTATACGGACGACAGTAGCCCTAACAAGACAAAGTTTGAGTGGACGGCACCCGGTGTGGCGGATTTCATGGAACGGCTGAAGGAAAAATATCCCGATAAGCTGATCTTGCAGAACCGCGGCTTGTTCTTTTATAATCCGCTGCTGCCGCACTACAAATATAATCCGCGCCCTTATGTGGACTATGTGATGTATGAGAGCTATATGCTGGATTCCAACAGTACCTCCCTTTACAATGACGGTTTTTATGCGGATAATAAGTATAATTTTGCGCCGAAGCTGATCGCGGAGGCTTCCCGCCCGGATGGCTTTGAAGTGCTGTCTCTGGGATATGCGGAAGGTCCGGAGGAATATCATCTGAAAGAAACTTTGCTGGGAAATTCTACGGACGGATTGGATATTCTGTTGGAGGACCTGAATGCAGCGGAGTATGAGGCTGGGTTTAAGCACTATATTACGGACGGCGGCGTTACATTGGTGAATGATTTTGTCATTCATCATGAAAACAAGGACGATAACACGCCTCCGGTGTGGAGCAGTGTCTACAATGACTCTGTTGCGTGGCCGCCCCATGAACCTACGCCCAGAGTGGGAATCGGACAGGTGGAACCGGTATCGGGCGGCGTGACTGTGCGGTGGGATGTTGCATTGGATCAGAATGATGTCAGCTATATCCTGTATTATCAGCAGGAACCCTTTGATTTTGAAGGAGATCCGGAATTGAAAAACGCACAGACCTGTGTGTTGACGCCGGAGGTCGGTGACGGTTATGTCAATGGCGTGGGACCGGATATTTATCCGTACCAGGCAACGGTGGAAGGATTGGAAGCAGGGAAGCCTTATTATTTTGTGATCCGGGCGAGAGATGATTCCAAACAGCAGAATGAGGATAGCAATACAGTGGTGTTAAAGGCTGTTCCTTCAAAATAATGCAGATAAGTCATAGCCGTGAATCGTTTCAATAAAAGAAATGGATTCACGGCTTTTTACGTGTTGCCTCCACAGGAAACAAAAGATTGAAATTTACTGTGAAATAGGTTATCTTTAATTAAGATAGGGGTATTATGCGCACAACAGAGGATTTGCTATGGAAGAAAGAAAGTATACCCTGCGGTATGCGGCAGGTGCATATTGGCTGTTTCGCATTCCGCGGACAGGGGAGGTATACAGACCGCCGCTCCAGTTGAACCGCATGGGAGCTGATATTATAAAGATGGCTGGACAAGGATTACAGATGGAACAGATTGTACAGGAACTTTGCCGGGTGTATGACGCGCAGGATGAGGGGAGCTGCAGTCTGATTCGGAGAGATGTAGCGCAATTTCTGAAATTACTCGAAGATCATGACATGCGGATCGTTGGAGAGAAAGGTGTAAGCGTTTTATGAACATACTGTTGATCGGCGGCAGCGGCTGCTTTATCAATAATCTGATCGTGAAATTGAATAAAGAAGGACACCGGGTGTATCTCTTAACGGGTTCCAAATATGATGACCGTCCTTATCAAAGGGTGTTTGAGAAGTATCATTTTGGATATGACAGCAGCAGCCTGAATGAGATATTTGAGAGTATTCATCCGGATCTGACCATTTATATGGGAGCCTACGATACCAATTTCAATTGGAGAAAGGAAGAGGAGGAGGCTGTCAATTATTCTTCCCGGACGATGAATATCCTGATGTCCTACGTGATGGCGGGAAGCGGACGGTTTGTGTATCTCTCTTCCCAGGCGGTATTTGGAGGAAACTATGAAAATCCCATCACGGAAGACACAGAAGCGGGCCCCGTCGGCTATAAGAGTATGGTCCTGAGCCAGGCGGAAGAAATGTGTGAAAACTACCGGAGAACCTGCGGAAAAGATATTATGATCCTCAGATTGGATCATGTCTTCGGTATTCCGGAATCGGCGGAGGATGCAGGAGATCTGTGCAGCCGTATGATCGTGGAAGCGTTGTATCACTACACGATCACGGTGGATGCCGCTCATATTTTCTCACTTTTGTATGTGTCGGACGCCGTTGAACTGCTCTATCGGATCGCCACTGCCAAAGAACATGCCTATCATCTGTACCATATTTCCTCCGGCGAGGAGATGACGGAGCAGGAGCTGGCGAAAATGATCCAGATGGATCTCGGATACAATGTGGAGATCGTGCCGGAGCGCAGAACCGAACATCGGTGCATTTTGGCCGGGGAGCGGTATCGGGCGGAATTCGGCGGGAATTTCCTGTGTGAACCGGCTAAGGTCATCCGCAAGCAGGTGGAACACATGAAAAGGTACCGCCGGGTTTTCCTGTACGGAGAGGAGAAAAAGAAATCTCTCACGGAACGGATCTTGGATAAGGCCGGGGGAATCTGGAAGGTATTGATCCCTTTTTTTGAGAATCTGATCTGTTTTGTGATCTGCTGCGGCCTGAATCAATGGGCGGCGAACAGTCGATATTTTGCAAGGCTGGATCTGTATCTGATCTATGTGCTGATCTTTGCGGTGGTTTACGGACAGCAGCAGGCGACCTTTGCGGCGACGCTGTCTGTCGTGGGATACATTGCCCAGCAGATGACGGAGCGCTCCGGTTTTGAAGTGATGATCGACAGCACCACCTATGTGTGGATCGCCCAGTTATTCATCATCGGATTGGTGGTGGGATATATGCGGGATAATATCACCAAGCTGAAGCGGGAGCAGAAGACAGAGCGGGATTATCTGTCTATGCAGCTGCAGGATATCAAAGACATCAATGACAGTAATGTGCGGGTCAAGGATGCTTTGGAGACCCAGATCGTCAATCAGAGCGACAGCGTGGGGAAAATATACAGTATCACCGCAGGATTGGATCAGTACAGCCCGGAGGAGGTGCTCTTCTATGCAGCGGAAACCATCGCACAGCTGATGAAGAGTGAGGATGTGGCCATTTATACGGTATCGGGCGATTCCTATGCGAGATTGTTTTCCTCCACCTCCACAAAGGCAAGGGTATTGGGAAATTCCATCCGTTACAGGGAATTTGGCCCGCTGTATGAAGCTCTTGAAAATCACAAAGTATTTATCAACAGACAGTTGGATGAAAAATTGCCGTTGATGTCTAATGCGGTCTATGACGAGCTGGATCATATCCAGACCATTATCATGATCTGGTCACTTCCTTGGGAGAGTATGACCCTGGGAACGGCAAATCAGCTGGTCGTGATCAGCGCGCTGATCCGTTCCGCTGTGTCGAGAGCAAACAGATATCTGGTCGCATTGGAGGAGGAAAGATATGTGGACGGCAGCCGGATGTTGGACAAGGAGGCCTTTATGGGATTGGTCCAGGCCTATATGGGCGCGGAAAAGAAAGGCCTTACGGACTGTATGGTGCTTGAAATTCTGTATGATACACCGGCGGATGTAAAGGGGATCAGCGACCGGATCGCTTCAAAACTACGAATGCATGACTATGTGGGAATATTGGAGAGCGGAAAGCTGGGAGTGTTGCTGTCCAATACAAATCGCAAGGATGCGGAAGTTGTGATCAAGCGTATTGAGGAGATCGGGCTGGGCTGCAGGATTTTGGAGGACAGTGAAGAATGACGGACAGATTCATGCTCGTTTGCATCATACTGGCAGGCAATCTGATCATTTCCGTGCTATGCCTGCTGTTTCAAATTTTTTACCGCAAAAATAAAAATTACCTGACCCATTTTATCGTTATGGTGTTGTGCCCGGTGGTAGGTCCCCTGTTTTATCTGCTGGCATATCTGTTTTACAGGTTTTTCTTTTCCGAACCGGTGGATCTGGAGGATGTTATCTTCAGCAAGGATAAGATGAAGTCCAATGTCCGCGCGGAGGAAGAGAGGGAGAGCAATCTCGTCTCTCTGGAGGAAGCCATAGAGATTACAAATGATACGGAGCTGCGGACATTGATGATGAATGTGGTCCGGGGAGATATCCAGAGTTTTCTCTCGGCCATTTCGCTTGCCCTGAACAGTGAGGACAGCGAGACGGCGCATTATGCGGCCTCTGTGCTGCAGGATGCATTGAACGAGTTCCGGATCAAGGTGGAGCGTTTCCGCAGGCAGATCAACGAGGGCGGAGAAGACCTGGCCCAATTTTTGTCCCTGTACGCGGAACCAACCTTGGAATATATGGATCAGGTGCTGCGCCAGAAAGTTTTTACGGAGATGGAGCAGATAAACTATGTTCATGTAATGGATGAAATCGCGGAGAAATGTTATGGGAATATCAGGGAGCAGATGACCAGTGTCCAGTACGAGGCGGTCAGCATGCGGCTTCTTGAGATACAGGATTATGAGGCGTGCAGAAAATGGTGCGACAGGGCGGGGACACAGTTCCCGGAAAGTCTTGCCACTTACACCTGTCGTTTGAAGCTTTATTTTGCGACAGGCGAGAAAGAACATTTTTTTGGAACAGTGGAAGCATTGAAGAAATCTCCGGTAGTGGTGGATAAAGAGACGTTGGAGCTTCTGCGGGTATTCCGGTAGAGAGGAGAAACATGGTTTCCAAAAGAAAATTTTTTGTCATCTTTTTGATGATGGCAATTCTTTTGCTTTTGTTTCAGTCTGCCCAGATCATGCGGGAAAACTGGAATTATTACAGTGACAATGAATATGCTTCCGATCTGCGTATGTCTGCGGATAGCGCATGGACCGAGGCCAGGTTGGAAGGGTTGCGCAAAGGAGCTGTGCCGAACCTGCTCTTTGTGGGGGGAAAAGAAAGTGAGAGAGCGCAGGTGGTGACGCAGTGGTGCGCTTACAAGAAATATAAGGTATCCAGAGAGCAGGCTCTGGATCGTTATTCCAGCGTAAGCGATATCCCCACAATGGTGGTGATCGACGGTGCCACAGTGGATGTCTCGAATTATCTTCCACATGTGGATTCTTATCTGCGGGCAGGGGTGCCGATCCTGTTTGCCACATTGCCGGATGTGAAAGCCATAAAGGAAAATCAGAAACTTCAGGAAATCCTTGGAATTTCAGATATTCCCAAGGACAGTGTCAAGGTAGACGGTGTGCGACTTTTTGAGGGATATCTGTTGGGCGGAGAGGCAGTCTGCTGGAAGGCATCGGGGGACACATCGGAGGACACGTCGGAGGCTGCCATGTTCCGGATGCCCTGGTATGTGACAGGTGCGGGATCCAAAACATACATGATGGGATTGGTAAACGAAAGGATCTATCAGGGGGATGATTTCCCCCGGATCTTTTGGAGGAACAGCAGTCAGGGCGGCATGGTTTTTGCGGTGAATGGCAGTTATATGGATGATGAGACCGGTTATGGATTCCTGGATATCTGTCTGTATGAAATGTCGGATTATGTGCTCTATCCGGTGGTGAATGCACAGAATACGCTGTTGGTGGATTTTCCTGATTTTTCCGGTGCGGATGAGGAGGCGGTGACCAGACTGTACAGCAGGGATGCCCAGTCTATTCAGCAGGATATATTTTGGCCTTCCATTTATTCCATGATCACTAAATTTAATCTGAAGCCGACCTGTTTTTTTATGAGCCAGGATATGTCTGCAGGCGAACCGCTGATCAGGAGCGGACAGGTGGATTTTTATCTGCAGCAGCTCAACGAGGTGGGGGCGGAGGCTGGCAGATCCCTGCGGTATGGCGAAGATATGACATTGGCTGAAAAGCTTGCGGCAGACCTGGATTTTTATAAAGCGACAGGCTGCAAGTACGATTTCCGTGCAGCGTACCTGGATCAGGCGGAGGCACAGACGTTGCGGGAAGCGGGGGATGCTGTTTCCCAGGCGGGGGTGAATACCATGGCGGTTGAATCGGAGGCTGGCGGAGAGTTGTTGTCCTATCTGACAACAGATGTGTCCCTGCAGGGGATCACACACAAAGCGCAGGAGTATTCTTTCCCGGAGGCACTTCGGATCAGGGGAATCATGGATTCTGTGGGGTATTCCAATATGCTGGTGGATTTTCATCCCGTTCTCTGGCCCAAAAGCAGGGAGGATTCCTGGGAGAACTATTTTGACAAGGTGTACAGTAATCTTTATGGAGGCTGGTCCAAACTGGCGCTCTATGACCAGACGACATTGTCCCAAAGTGATGCAAGAGTGCGTACTTTTCTGGCATTGGATTATAGGAGCATGCGGAATGGTGATGTGATATCCCTGTATCTTAAGGATGGGGCAAGGGAAGGATATTTTTTGCTCCGGACGCACAATGAGCAGATTAAGAGCATTGAGAACGGCACCTATCAGAAGCTGGAGCAGGATGCCTGGCTGATCCATGCACAGGGCTCCAGTGCACAGATCGTTCTGGAGGATTCAGAGGAAATTCTGCATTATGAAGGTCCGTTTGGGCTGGAAAGGCATGGGAGATAAGCGATGAAAATATGCATTGTGGCAGAGGGGTGCTATCCCTATGTGGTGGGTGGTGTTTCAGGCTGGATCAACAGTATGATCAACGCCTTTCCCACGGTGGATTTCCAGATCCTTGCAATTATATCTGACAGATCACAGAGCGGCAGATTTCAATATCGATTGCCGGACAATGTGACTGCGGTTTACGAGGCCTATCTGGAGGATGTGGATTGGAGAGATCCCCGCAGGCAGGGGAAAAAAGGAAGGCGTCTGGATAAGCGGGAGTATGATGCCATGCGCAGTGTGGTCATGGGGGAGCACACAGAGTGGGAGGTTCTTTTTGCACTGTTCCAGGAGGATCTGTCCATTGATGATATTCTGATGGGAGAGGATTTTTTCCGGATCGTAGAGGAGTGCTATGATAAAAATTATTCCCAGGTGGTGTTTTCAGATTTCCTTTGGACGATGCGGTCCATATATCTGCCGTTGTTTCTGATCCTACATACGAAAATACCCAAAGCGGATCTTTACCATTGCGTGGCCACGGGATATGCGGGCGTGCTGGGAGGAATGGCAAAGTATCTTTATGGAGCAGGGCTTCTGATCTCAGAACACGGAATTTACACCAGAGAACGCGAGGAAGAGATCCTGAAGGCAACCTGGGTGAGCGGTATCTATAAAAATATCTGGATCGAACAGTTCAAGAAAATGTCCAGACTGGCGTATGACAAGGCCGATATCGTGACGGCGCTGTACGGACATGCGAGGAAACTGCAGATTGAGTTGGGATGTCCTGCCCGGAAGACCAGACTGACGCCCAACGGTATTGTGGTGAAAAATTTTGCGGGATTGGTCGGAAAGAGCGCGGAGGAACAGGCTTACATTCAGATCGGCGCAGTGCTTCGGGTGGCGCCGATCAAAGATGTGAAGACGATGATCCGTGCGTTTGCCTTTGCAAAGGAAAAGGTTCCCAATCTGCGGCTCTTTATCATGGGTCCTACGGATGAGGACGAGGAGTATGCCAGAGAGTGTTTTGAGGTAGTGGAGGCATTGGGGGTCTCGGATGTGATCTTTACCGGCAGGATACAGGTGAGGGAATATCTGGGGCGGATGGATTTCACCATATTGACCAGTATCAGTGAGGGACAACCGCTGACCATACTGGAGAGCTATGCGGCCGGGAAGCCGGTGATTTCGACGGATGTCGGCAACTGCAGGGAACTGATCTACGGCGAGGAAGGGGACGATCTGGGTACAGCGGGAATTCTGACCCATATCATGAATACCCAGGAGATCGCAGAGGCCATGATAACGCTGGCCGGTTCCGAGACGCTGCGGAAGCAGATGGGGCAAGTGGGATATACAAGAGTCTGCCGATATTATCAGGTGGAGCAGATGCGGCAGAAGTATCATGAAATCTATAAAGAGGTGTTGGGAAAGGACGGTGAGTGGAAGTGGCTGGTATAGGAGTGAAACTGAACAAAATATACAGTAAGAATACGCTTGCTTCCAGGCTCACGGGATTCGGATACAGCACTATCATTTCCGTTGCACCCATGTTTGTCGTGATCGGGGCGGTTCTGCTGATGCAGATCCTGCTGGGGTTTTCCAGAGTGGGATATGCGGTCAGAGAGCTCTATTCCTGTACGGTGCTTTATATTTTTATCTTCTCCCTGCTCACTGCATCACCCTTTAATGCGGTGCTTTCCAAATATCTATCGGACATAATTTACCTGGATCGGTATGATGACATTCTGCCCTGCTATTATGTAGGACTGGCGGCAAATATTATATTCAGTGCGGTTTTTGGGATCGTGTTCTGCGTGCGGGAATATGTGGTGGGACAGGTGGACCCGGTATTTGTGCTGTTGGGGTACTGCGGTTATGTTGCACTGACTTTGACCTTTTATTCCATGCTGTATCTGTCAATCTGTAAGGTATATCCTATCATTTCGGGATTTTTTACCATTGGGATGACGATCACGGTGCTGCTTTCGCTGGTATTGGTGCATCTGTTTCGCGTCAGCGTGATCTATGCCATGCTGGCGTCGCTGGATGTGGGCTTTTTAGTGATCGCCGGTCTGGAATATGCGTTGGTAAAGAGTTATTTCAGGGAAAACAGCGGGAAATACAGGGAGGTTTTTCGGTATTTTAAGAAATATTTTCCGCTGGTGCTGACCAATTTTCTTTATACATTGGGACTGTATATGCACAATTTTGTGTTCTGGACAACGGATATGCATATGGTGGTGGCCAAAAGCTTCGTGTGTATGACCAGCTATGATATGGCCACCTGTCTGGCCATGTTCACCAATCTGTCCGCCAGCGTGATCTTTATCTCCCGTGTTGAGATGCATTTTCATGAGCGGTACAAGGCGTATTCTGAGGCGGTGACAGGCGGACGCGGTATGGATATCAGGGAAACGAAATCCAGAATGTTCGAGCAGCTTTCGGATGAACTGGTGAACCTGGTACGTATTCAGTTTATTGTAACGGTGATGGTGTTCTTCCTGTGTATGATCTTCATGCCGCAATTCGGGTTTGGAGGGTTGGTGATGCAGATTTATCCCTGCCTTACCGTGGGTTATTTTATTTTGTTTGTCATGTATGCGGCGATCATTTTTCTGTATTATTTCAATGATTTGAAAGGAGCGGTGCTGACAGCACTGTCTTTTGTGCTGGCTACCTTGGTGGGGAGCTTTGTCTCAACACACCTGACGCCGATGTGGTATGGAATCGGATTGGTGTTTGGGGCATTTGTAGGATGGACTGTGTCCTATTTCAGACTCAGGTGGGTGGAGCGTATGCTGGATATCCATATTTTTTGTAAGGGCAATCTGATGAAACGGGGGGAAGGCGCCATGCCTTCCAATCTGGTGTATGAGAGAGGGAAAGAGAGGAAGAACGTATGAGGATGGAAATGCTGCTGCAGATCATCCTGATCCTGGCGGGAATTGTGCTGTTGGGGAAAACACTTGCTTCGCTGGCCCGCCGCAGATTGACGGAGTCTTTTTGTATCTTCTGGGGGCTGGTTTCCGTGATCCTGATCCTGGCGGGGAGCTTGTTTCGACCGCTGGGGCTTGCGGAGTGTTTTAGCCTGTCGGGATGGTGGTTTCTACTGCTCACAGGAGTCGGTACGATCCTGGGCGGCTTTTGGCTGAGCGAAGCGGTGGCCGGTCTGATGCGCAGAAATAATGAGCTGATCCTCAAGGTGGCTCTGCTGGATCATGAACTGGAGGAATGCAAACGTGAAAAAGATGCTCATTGTGATCAACACGCTGGGGAGAGCGGGAGCGGAGAGGGCTCTTATAGAGATGCTCAAAAGACTGGATCCGAAGCAGGTTGAGATCGATCTTTATGTTCTGACAGGGCAGGGAGAACTGGTAAAAGAGCTGCCACCTTATGTGAAACTGTTAAACAGAGAGTACTCCGAGCTTTCCGTATGGAAGGCGGAGGGACGACACAAGCTGAGGAAGACCGCAGTTCGGGCATTGCTTCGAAAAGGGGAGGTAATTCGGATATTTCCCTATCTTTGCTCCAATCTGATCCGGATGCTTGTAAGGGGAAAAATATACCCGGACAAGTTATTGTGGCGTGCACTTGCGGATAGCGGGCAGCAGACGGAGGAAGTGTATGATCTGGCAGTGGCGTATCTGGAGGGCGGCTCCGCATATTATGTGGCAGATCATGTGAAGGCTCACAAAAAGGCAGCTTTTATCCATGTGGATTATGTAAAGGCAGGATACACCAGGGAGTTGGATCTTGACTGCTATTTGAGGTTTGACCGGATCTTTGTCGTGTCCGGAGAAGTGAGAGACGGATTTGTGGCTGTCTACCCGGAATGCACCGAGCGGACAGAGGTTTTCCCTACGCTTTTGGACAGGGAGAGGATTCTCCGCCTGTCCCGGGCAGACGGAGGATTTTGGCAGAATCCGGTGGCGGATATCGCGGAGGAAGATGGGAGTATCCGCATCTTGTCGGTGGGGCGGCTCACAGCCCAGAAGGCATACGAGGTTTCCATTGAAGCAATGCGATTGCTGAGGGAGCAAGGGCAGAAGGTCCGGTGGTATGTGTTGGGCGAGGGCGAGGAACGGACAAAGTTGGAGCGACGGATCAGGGGATTGGGACTTGGGGAGAGTTTTTTTCTGTTGGGAGATGTGGAAAATCCCTACCCCTATATGCGGCAGGCAGATATCTATGTGCAAGCCAGCCGATTTGAAGGTCGGAGCATCGCGGTCAGAGAAGCCGGGGTGCTGGGGAAACCGATCCTTTTATCAGATTGCAGCGGCAACAGGGAGCAGGTGGAAGACGGAGTGGATGGACTGTTGTGCGCGTTTACACCGCAGGCGGTCTGTGCCGGAATTGTGCGGCTGATACAGGATGCAGACTTAAGGACCCGACTGGGACAGGCTGCAGCGGACAGGAGTAACCGGGAACAAGAGGAGCTTTCTAAAATCTATGAGCTTTTATGAAGGGAAAAAAGAATTATTGATCATCATACCTGCATATAACGAGGAAAAGAGTATCGGGGCGGTGCTGGATGAACTGTTGCAGCTTCCGCTCTTTGGAATTGCAGATGTGCTGGTGATCGACGATGCTTCCAGGGACGACACGGCAAAGCTGGCGCGGGCGAGAGGAGTGCAGGTGATCACACAGATGTATCATATGGGGTACGGAGCCGGGCTGCAGCTGGGTTATCGATATGCCGTGCTGCATGGTTTTTCCTATGTGATTCAGATGGATGCGGACGGGCAGCATGATGTCAGCAATGTGATGAAGTTGTTTGACCGGTTGCGGACACCGGACGAGGCCGGGAATTATTCGGACCTGATCCTGGGGTCCCGTTTCTTGGAAGGGGCACCGGACTATCCGGTTTCTTTTGCCAAAAAGGCAGCCTATGCAATGTTTCGCGGTATTATCAGGCTGTTTACCGGAAAGCGGATCACGGATCCCACCACCGGACTGCAGGGACTGGGACGCAGGACTTTTACCTACTATGCCGGTTTCGGTCATTTTGATGATAAATATCCGGATGCGAATGTCCTGTTGCAGATGCTTTTATTGGACTATCGGGTAGAGGAGATCCCCGCGCGGACGCACCCCCGCAGGGAGGGCGTAAGTATGCACTGGGGATTGGGACCGCTTGGCTATATGTTTCGAATGCTATTTTCCATTGCGGCGGTCTGGATGCGGAGCAGATGGTTTCATTTGGATATCGAGAATACGGTGGATGCGGAGGATTGGAATGATCACTTGGTTTCATAAGGCATCTTTTGAGGAGTGTACGGAGATGCTCATAAATCCGGACAGAGGGTGGTATCAGATCTTTCCGTTTGCGGCGGGGGGCGGTTACTCGGAGGAGGAAATCCGCAGCTGTCTGTTGGGAGAAGAACGACTGGTGTTGGTTCTTTTCGATATCGGCAGGGATGTGAGCGGAGAACTCCCGCAGGCAACTCTGGAGCAGATGCGAGAAGTCCTTGGCTTTTTTGTCAGAGAGGGAAAAGATATCATACTGCGGGTGACATATGACACGGAAGGCAAGGCGATGGAGAAAGAGCCGTCGCTCTTTCGGATCGTCAGCAGGCATATGGAGCAGATTGCCTCGCTGGCAAGGGAGTTCGGCGAGCGGATCTTTGTCTATCAAGGACTGCTGATCGGAAATTGGGGCGAGATGCATGGGTCCAGATATCAGGAGGAAAAGTATCTGGTTTCGTTGGCGGATACAGCCAGAGAGTGTATGCAGGGACAGGTGTTTGGGGCGGTGCGGACGCCGGCGCAGCGGCGGATGCTGATGCAAAATGCACAGAAAAAGGAAGAGCAGTTCCGAATGGTGGGGATATATGACGATGCCATTCTGGGGTCAATCAATGACAGAGGTACTTACAGTATGGAAAAGGCTGCCAGGGAGGCTGAGATCGACCAGATGAATCAGGCAGGGCTTGGAGTGCCGTGTGGAGGTGAAGCTGTCTGGGGTGAAGGCTATGCCGGAGAACTTACGGCAGAGAAAACATTGCAATACTTGTCCCGTATTCGGGTGACCTATCTGAACAGACAACATGACAGACAGCTTCTGGACTATTGGAAGAAGGTTTCCTGTGGGCAGAAAGGTGTTTTTGGAGGGGCAACGCTGTATGACTATATCGGAGCTCATCTGGGATATCGTTTTGTGGTGAGGGGAGTCCGAGTGAAATTAAAGAAAAATGCAAAGGACTACCGTCTGACAGTCGGCGTTCGGATAGAGAATCTCGGATTTGCGCCAATCTATCGGCACACGGAAAGCTTTCTTTTGTGGCAGGATGGGCAGGGCAAAAAAGAAACCGTACAGATTCCGATGGATTTGTGTGGGGTCGTAGGAATTTATGAAAAGACGTTTGAAATCGAAATAGATACAGATTGTCCGGCAAAGTTGTCGCTTCTGACAAGGCGGGCCTTTGACGGAACACCGATCCGGTTTGCAAACAGACAGACCGAAGATGGAAGCGTATGGTTGGGAGAATGGTAAGATGATCACTTTATATTGGCTTTTGGAATATGGAAAGGTTTTTATCGCATATATGGTTTTGGTATTTGTGTGGCCGTCCCTCATGTTCCGCAAATATCTGAAGGAAAAATCTTTGACCTTCCGATTCGGTTTCTGTGCAACGGTAAGTATGTTGTTAATAAATACCATCGTGTTGGTGTTGGGGCTGGTGGGGCTTCTGCATATGTGGCTGCTGTGGCTGTTGTTTTACGGAGGCATTGCAGTTGCCATATACCGGGCAATCCCGGACAAAAGGAACAAATTGAAGCAGGCCGGCAGAGTTGTGGTCGGAACTTATGGTATAAAACAACTGTTGTACCGGGGACAGACGGCGATCGGCAGCAGACTCAGGCGACAGATCCGCATGTTTTTGGCCAGAATGGAAGGTCGCGTGGGGGAATTCGTGCTGTTGGGAATCGTTATCTGCTACGGCATGGTCTATTTCAGCTACGGCGTGTTTCAGACCTATTCTTATGGATCCAGTGATATGTATCCCCACACGGCGTGGATCTATGGACTGACACAGGGAAATGTGTTTACAGCGGGTGTGTATCCGGAGGGAATGCATTGCTTTATCTACGCCTTGCATACCTTGTTTGGCATACGGATCTACAGCTGTATGCTCTTTACAGAAGGCGTACATATCCTGACTCTTTTGGTGAGTGTATATTGCTTTTTCAAAGAAATCTTTCGTTGGCGGTATACGCCGGCCCTGGCACTGACTCTTTTTCTCACGGTGGATGTGATCGGGATCACAGAGGTATACAGTATGGCTCGGCTGCAATGGACGATCCCGCAAGAATTCGGTTTTTATACCATGTTTTTGTGTGCTGCATTCCTGATCCGTTATCTGAAAGGGCATGGACGTGAGCATGCATTTGATCGGATCGCATGGCGGCCACTTCGGGCAGTAATGAAGAAGTGGGTCATTGACGAGAATCTGCTGATTTTTTTAATGGCATTAGCGGTGTCTTTGACGGTCCATTTTTATCCGACTATTATGGCATTTTTCCTGTGTCTGGCCTTTGTACCGTTGAATCTCCACAAGATCCTGCGGCCCAAAAGGCTGCTGCCGCTTGTGGGGGCTGTAACAGCGGGCTTTATGATCGCCATCGCACCCATGGTGCTTGCCCTGGCGATGGGAATGCCGTTTCAGGGATCCATCGGCTGGGCAGTGAATGTCATTCAGGGAAATAATACGGAAGAGGAGAATATCACGGTCATCGACGAACGGACCGGGGAGAAAGTGACCGAAGATCTGCCCGGGGAAAAGGCGCAGGATAGGACAGCGCCACAGGATAGGACAGCGCCGCAGGATAGGACAGCGCCGCAGGGCAGCACAACGCCGCAGAATGTAACGCCGGCGCAGAGCCAGCCGGCTCCGCAAAACGTGGCTCCGGTGCAGCCGGTGAAAAAAAAGACTTCTGTACTGAAGCGGCTCCAACGGATCGGGAAAGCGGCAGGATTTGCACTCTATAAGATTGTACGGAATCTGTATTGGTTTGCTTATGTAGCGTTGTACAGGCAGAAGCGGGCAGATTTTCTGATCAGAATGTCCGTCTTGGCGGTGATCCTGTTTTTGGTGTGCAGGATCGTCTGCATGATCTATGCTCGCAGAAACCGAAGGTATGGGGAGGATATAGCTATACGCACAGATGCCTTTGACGGCTATCTGGGACTGGTGCTTGCCTCTGTGTTTTTTATGATGATGTTTGCGGCAGACAGTATCGGGCTGCCGACTCTGATTTCCGGTTCCAGACTTTGCTCGATTGCCCACCTGCTTCTTCTTGGGGTATGCGTGGTGCCGGTGGATGTGGTACTGTATCTGATGCAGCGCAGACGTGGGGACGAAAATATGACAAAGCTTGCGGCTGTGCTGGTGTTTGTAACTTATTTGGGAACAATTCTGTTTGGCTGTTTTCATGGGTATCTGTATTTTGAACTCTCCAGATACAACGGCGCTGTGCTGGTTACGGACAAGCTGAACCGGACAATGGAACCATACAGTTATACCGTTATTTCCACCGTGGATGAGCTGTATCACATGATTCAGTACGGCTATCATGAGGAGGCGATCCGGTTTGTGAATGAGATGGCGGAGGAGGACTATGTTCTGCCTACGGAATATGTATTCCTCTATGTGGAGAAACACCCGATACAATATGGACAAAATCACTTTTTCACAGGCCCGGCATGGCTGGCGAGGTCAAGCTATACGCAGTATTATGAGGTGCCGGTCAGTGAAGGAAACCGGATCATCAACGGTACGATCTCACCGGAGCTGGCAAAGTCGTCTTTTTACAGATATCCGATTTCATCCAGGGCATATACCTCTCTTTATTCCCGAATGCTGGTGGAGTCCTGTCTGCAGAAGTGGTGCAATGATTTTGAAAAGCTGTATCCGGGAGAGCTTCATACCTATTATGAGGATGATGACTTTGTCTGCTATTATTTCAGACAGAATCCGGATTGTCTGTATCAGTTGGCGATTGAATAGATCAGTTATGAGAAGAACAAGAGGGTGACTATGTCGGAGGAAATTGATTTTGTAGTGACCTGGGTGGACGGCGAGGACGAAGCCTGGCAGGACACAAAGAAAAAATATAGGGCACATTCCGATTATGGGGACAGACCAGAGCGTTATCGAAACTGGGGGTGGATGAGGTATTGGTTCAGGGGTGTGGAAAAGTATGCGCCCTGGGTGCGGAAGGTGCATTTTGTTACCTGGGGACATTTGCCCGGGTGGCTGGAAACGGATCATTCAAAGCTTCATATTGTGCGACATGAAGATTTTCTGCCGCAGGAGCTTTTGCCGGTCTTCAACAGTTCGCTGATCGAACGGTATCTGCACCGGATTCCCGGGCTTGCCGAGAAGTTTGTGCTTTTCAATGACGATATGTTTTTGATGGGAAAAGTATCGCCCAAGGATTATTTCCGCGACGGAATGCCCTGCGATCTGCTGGCGCTGCAGCCTGTGGTGGCAAACCCGCAGAATCCGGGAATGTCGCATTTATTCTTGAACAACATGCTGGTGTTGGCAAAATATTTTCGAAAAAGAGATTGCTTTCGGGCGCACCCGGGACAATTCCTGCATGTGGGATATCCGCCCCTCTATTTCTTTTATAATCTGCTGGAACTATGTTATCCGCAGTTGTCAGGACTTTATACGGTGCATGGGCCTTCTCCCTTGCTGCGCAGTACTTATGAGACGGTCTGGGAAAAGGAGAGAGAATTTCTGGAAAGTCTGGGCGGAAACCGGTTTCGCGAGGATTCGGATGTGAATCAATATCTGTTCCGTGAGTGGCAGAAGCTTTCCGGGCAGTTTGTGCCATGTAATGTGCAGAGCGCATTCCGCTATTATGAGTTGCAGGATCGGGGCGGAAACGGAAAGCTTCTTCATGAGATCCGGAACGGAGGATGCCGGGTGTTGTGCATCAATGACACAGGGCTGCCCAGGGATGTGTCCGAGGTGGAGCGGGAGGTGCGGGAGGCCTTCGAAGCCAGACTGCCGGGACGGTCTTCCTTTGAGAGAGAGGCGGAGGTTTAATAGAGATGGAAAAGGAGCAAAAGCCCGAATGTGACAGGCTGCTATCGCTGCTTGCGGGCGCATTGCAGGCACGGACCGTGGAGGGAGAACGTGAGAAAGGGGCGACGCAGGATGGCGACTGCGATTGGGAAGCATTGGTGGAAATGGCAGCCAGGCATGGAGTGATTTCTTTGATCTATGAGGACTTTCGGATGTGCGAGCTTCCCCAAGAGACGATTCTGCGGGCGGAGCAGCTTTCACAGGTCGTGGTGAGGCAGAATTACAGACTGCTGTATTTGTCCTGGCAGGTTCAGCAGGCGTTGAAGATGGAAGGAGTACGGACGGTTTTGCTGAAAGGAGCGGCAACGGCCTCCTTCTATGCGGTGCCGGAGCTCCGCAAAAGCGGTGATATTGATCTGCTTTTGCTGCATGCGGAAGAATTGGAGCAAGCGGCTCAGTGCCTGGAACAGCTGGGATTTCGGAGAAAAGAGTGGCAGCCCTCGCTGCATCATATCGTGTATTGTCTTCCGGCAGAGAAGGGAAGGCCTGAAATCGAGGTGGAGATTCATACCATGCTGGCAGAGCCGTTTGACGATAGAAAAGTCAATGCGCTGTTGGAGCAGCAGGTATCGCAGCTGTCGGAGCATACGGAGACAGTACGGGTGATGGAACTGCCGCTTGAGATTCCGGATCGGGCATATCATGCGTATGAGTTACTGCTGCATATGCTGCAGCATTTTCTGCGCGCCGGTTTCGGATTGAAGTTATTATGCGACTGGGTGGTGCTATGGAATCGGGAAACGGAGCCTGCCGTGCAGAAGGAGTATCTGGAGCTGGTCAGGTCCTGCGGGATCAAGAAATTTTCTGATCTGGTGAGCCTTACCTGTGTGCGATATCTGGGTCTTCCCGCAGGGCGGATTGCTTTTATGAAGCCAGACACCGGACTTTCCACGGAAGCATTCCTGGAGGAAATCCTGGCTGCAGAGGAATTCGGGAAGACTTCAAAAGACCGCATGGTGGCGCTTCGGGGAAACAGCCCTTTGGATTTTGCCAGAGAGTTTCATCACCAGATGTATTTGAACTATCCGAAGGCAGGAAAGTGTTTTCTGCTTTGGCCGGTGTTGTGGGGGATGACGCTTGCGCGCTTTCTGATCAACAATCACCGGATCCGCGGTGTTTCTCTGGGAGCAGTGCTGAAAACGGCGGGACAGAGGGGTAAGCTGATAAAAAATTTGCAGTTATTTCGACAGGAACGTTGACACAAAGAAAATTATGTGATAATTTTTAAATGGAGTGATGTCGTTGAACATTTTTGAGGAGAGGTGTTTGTTATGAAAAATTATGAAAGTCCTGTAATATTGCAGTATGAGGATCTGGCAGAGGGTATTTATGCAGCCAGTGGGGCGACAGAGCCGGGTACGGAGACAGAGGTTGGTTACGAGAGCGACTCAAACTGCTGGACCATTGATGTTCAGCCGGGTCAGAGTGATGCGGGCGGTTATTGTACATTCCGTGTTCAGGCAAATCACAACACGGCGGCACAGCATATTTCTTCGGAGACAAAGATTACGATCGTATTCAGCAGACCTGTTACGGCGGTGGAGTTTGAGGGCTTTAGCGCGCAGGTGAACGGAGCTACGGTTATCCTGACCAGAGCGTCCCACGGAAATTCTTACGGCTCGGGAGACAATTTCAATACGCTGTTGAAGGTATGGACGGACAATGAGGATTATAAGACATTGACCACGACTTATTATACAATTGAATGTACGCATCAGGTAAATGTACACGGTATATATGATTGATCTGAGCGAGACAGAAGAAAAGAGATGGCACCGCCTGCAGAGCAGGTGGTGCTGTTTTTCGATTGGATGAATAAAAGTCATTCTGGAAGGGATCGGAATGGGCAGGATACGAAAAATCGCGGGATATCTCTCACAAAAACAAAATATAGGGCAATTGTGGCGCAGGGTAGTGTGGATCGCGGGGTATGGAAAGCAGCATTGGAAGGCAATGATCCTGTATACATTGCTGGGAATCATGGGGACAGTTCTCTCCCTGGTGGGAAGTCTGGTATCCAAGAGCCTGGTGGATATCGTGACCGGACATGAGACAGGGCAGTTGATCTGGACATTCTGTATGATGATCGGCATGAACCTGGGCAGTACATTTACGTCGCAGATTTCTAATTATGTTTCCACGAAGATCAATCTGAAGGTGGATGCAGATATCAAGGCGGATATTTTCGAGAAAATACTGGAGACCGATTGGGAGTCTCTGGATCAGTACCATACCGGAGACCTTCTGGCAAGATGGGGATCGGATGCTTCCAATATTGCGTCCGGAGTGCTGAATTTCATCCCTAATTTTATTATTTATCTGTTTCGTTTTGCCGGAGCATTGATCATGGTGGTACATTATGATGCTACGTTCGCAGCCATTGCGCTGTTGAGCATGCCTGTGACATTATTCTTCTCCCGCAGGCTGACAGCCAAGATGCAGAAGACAAATATGAGAAGCTCGGTCATGAATGCCAAGATGTCCGGATTCAATCAGGAGGCATTTTCCAATGTGCAGACCATCAAAGCATTTGATATGATCCACCTCTATACCCGGCGATTACAGGAGCTGCAGAAGGAATATATCTCCATGCGGATGAATTATCAGAAGATATCGGTTTTGATCTTTCTCGTCATGACGTTTATCGGTATGTGTGTATCCTATGCATCTTATGGCTGGGGAATTTTCCGGGTGTGGGCCGGTGCTATCAGTTACGGTACAATGACGATGTTTTTATCCCTGTCCGCAACGTTGACGGGAACGCTAAACAGTCTGTTGTCTCTTGTGCCCACGGCAATCTCGCTGACCACATCGGCTGCCAGACTGATGGATATTGTGGAGCTTCCCAGAGAGGATTTTGCGCAGAAAGAAGCAGTAAAAGATTTTTTCCGGCTCCACGCGAAGGATGGTCTGGGAATTTCCGTGGAGGATGTATCCTATGCATATTTTAACGGGAACCGGGTGTTTTCGGGGGTATCGCTGGAGGCGCATCCCCATGAGATCGTGGCGCTGGTAGGACCCTCCGGGGAGGGAAAGACGACCATGCTGCGGCTCTTGTTAGCATTGGTTCTGCCTGGAGAGGGACAGGTGAGGATCATTGCCGGAGGAGGCGGGCAGGATATGCCGCTTACTGCTTCCGTCAGACAGCTGATTTCTTATGTGCCGCAGGGAAATACCATGTTTTCCGGGACAATCGCGGAGAATATGCGGAATGTCAAGGAAGATGCCACGGATGAGGAGATCATAGACGCACTGAAGGCGGCATGCGCCTGGAAATTTGTACAGAAGCTGCCGGATGGGATCTATAGTGAGATCAAAGAACGGGGCGGTGGATTTTCAGAAGGACAGGCGCAGAGACTTTCTATTGCCAGAGCAATCCTGCGGCAGTCTCCGATCCTGCTGCTGGATGAGGCTACGTCGGCTTTGGATGCGGGGACGGAGCAGCAGGTACTGCAGAATATCATGCAGGACAGATATCCCAGAACCTGTATTGTGACCACGCACAGACCTACCGTATTGCGGGCGTGTACGCGAGTCTATCAGATCGGTGAACAAAAGTGCCGGGTATTGGAACAGCAGGAAATCGCAGAATTGATCGGCTGATCAAAAGACGGATGTCAATATCCCTGCGTATCCAGATAGTGGTCGATTTCGGCACGGATCACTTCCAACGCGGTAGCGTTTTTTGTACAGAATAGCCTGCAAAGCAGGATGTGGTCTGCGATTTCCCGGGACAGATTTATCTGTTGCTCCAGCATGCTGCTGTCCCAGCAGGGAGAGATCAGCCTGCGCGAAAGAGCCAGAATGCGGTCGTCGCCATGCAGAGGCTTTGCGGAATCGGCAGATGCCTGTTTCAGAAATAGGATGCCGCCTAACGGATGGGTGGCTGTGCTGCAGATGCCGGAGGTGCCGCACCAGGGCAGTCCGTGTACCAGGGGCTGCGCGTCTGAACCCGGAGTGATCAGATTCAGATCACCGTTCAGATAAGGGGTATGCAGGATGTCGTGCCAAAGCGCGGTATGGGTGGATTTTCCGGTGCCGGAGGGCGCGGAAAACAACCAGGCGCGGTCTCTGTACAGAATGGAGGCCGAGTGAATGGCGAGCATATCGTGAAGCTGTGCCAGATAGAGGAAAGCAAAACGCATGGCATGAAACAGGTCCTCCCGCAGCACATTCCCGGGAATACAGTAAAAGAGGGCAAGGGAGCCATCCTTTTTCAGATGCAGTTCCCGGACGAGGGAAGCCTCGTGGAAGAGCAGGATATATTTTTCCGACAGTTCCATGAGTGTCAGTTCCTGATTCCGGATCAACAGCACCCCGTTTTCGTGAACAGAGGGCGAACCATATAAAACAATGACATTCTGCATGGCTGGCTCTGAAGGCTCTGTATAAAAAGCCTGCAGATCCTCCGGGAAGGCTTCTGCGGGACCATACAGATTCAGCGTGATCCCGGCAATCGACAGGGTATGGCAGCAGTCTGCAGGATTGGGAGCCGGAGGAACTGAAAGCAGCATCCCCCGCGCATTCAGAGTATCCAGAAAGCTCAGGATATCTTTTTGTAAGTCTTCCGTCTGATCGGGAGAAACAAAAAAATGCTCCGCACAGAGGGAGCAGAGTTCCCGGACGGTACGGTCGCAGGAGAGCGATTCCCACAGGAAAGCTCCGGTTTCGTTGAGCTGCAATGCCGGTTTCAAGTCGCTGACGCTTTGACCGACGGGAAGAAGATAGATGCCGTCAGGGAGATGTATTTGAAAAAAATCCGGATTTCGCCGCATAAAAACCTCCTTTGGTTTGCCTCTGTCAATTTTGAGCAGCTACAGTATAACATGATTTTAAGGGAAAAGCAAAGGCGCTGTGATGGAACAGGAAAGAATTGCTGATAAGAAAATAAAGGTACATGCAGATGAATTGCTCCGACAGGGAAAGAGCGTACAGCTGCCCATTACCGGATATAGCATGTATCCGCTGTTGGTGCCCGGGCGGGACAGAGTCATTTTGGCGCCGGCGGATCATATGCCATACAGGAGAGGAGATGTGATGCTGTATCGCAGGGAGAAAGGAATTCTGGTGCTGCATCGCATCTGGAAGCGAAAAAAAGACGGCTACTATATGGTAGGGGATAACCAAAAAGAAATTGAAGGTCCTCTGCGGGAAGATCAGCTGATTGGCGTAATGACGGGAATGATCCGCGACGGGAAGGAACGATCCTGCGATGGTATGGGATACCGGGTTTACAGTGCAGTGTGGCTTATGCTCCGACCAATCCGACCGCTGTTGTCGCGTATGGTGGCTGCATGTAAGCGGTTTTTGCGGAAATAAGGGAGTCTGTCTTGACAGGGGGGCAGGGATAATGCGATAATGAAGCTGTTGTAAACGCTTGCCGGCAGGGGATTGTCGCGAGCATAACAACGCGACTGGCGGATCGTGGTGTAGGAGAGATAGAATGACGGATTTGTTATATGGATTGTCGTCTCTTGGACTTGACAGTCTGCAGGGAGCAGACATTTTTGAAGAGCTGACCAAAAAGGAAAAAGCGGCCCCAGAAGGACCGGCCGTCCTGGAAGAAAAGGATATGATCTATGACAAAAAGACGACCTGCCCGGTCTGCGACACGGAGTTTATGTGCAAGAGCCTGAAAGCAGGGAAGACCAGATTCCTTGGAAATGATAAAGATCTGCGACCGATTTATGAGGGCATTGATGCGCAAAAGTATGATATCGCACTCTGCCCCAATTGTGGCTATGCGGCATTGACCAAATATTTTCCCAGAGTCACCACCAAACAGGCCGCATTCATCCGGGAAAATATCAGCAGTAAAGTCAGACTGCACGCTTACACCGGGGATACCTATAGTTATGAGGATGCAATCGAGCGGTATCAGCTTGCGCTGGCGAGCGCGGTCGTCAAGAAGGCAAAGACCAGTGAAAAGGCTTATATCTGTCTGAAGAACGCCTGGCTGCTGCGGGGCTATGCGCAGTACCTTGCGGAGGAAAAGCATATGTCGAAGGAACAGTTGGGGGCCGTAACTCAGCTGGAAAAGAAGTTTTTGCAGAATGCGTTCAGAGGGCTTTCGGCGTCGGTGGCGTCGGAAAGTTATCCGATCTGCGGCATGGACGAGGGTACACTGGATTATCTGCTGGCGGCAATCGCCATGCAGTTGGAGGATTATGACGGAGCCGGCAAGATTGTGGCAAATATTCTGATCTCTACCACAGTGAATCCCCGCATTAAGGACAAAGCGCGTGATCTGAAGGATGAGATCATGGAGAAGAAAAAGGAAGCAAAATAAAAGCAGTGCCGGAAATGAAACAAGGAAACGTTTCCGGCATATAATACGGGTATGAATATAAAAGTTGACGGATATAATATTAGCTATAAAATAACGGGAACCGGAGAAAAGACGGTGGTGATGCTGCAGGGTTGGGGAACCGACCTGGGGGTGTACGATTCGGTGGCGGATGCCATCAATGAAAAGTACACTTTTGTGCAGTTTGATTTTCCGGGCTTCGGCGGGAGCGATGAGCCTAGAGAGGCGTGGAATGTGGATGCCTACGCCGATTTTTTCTGTAAATTCATGGAGGCGCTGGGCATCAAAAAGGCCACACTCATTGGGCATTCCTACGGCGGCAGAGTGATCATCAAGCTGGCGGCGCGCGAAAGCTTGCCCTTTGAGATCACGAACATTGTGCTGATCGACAGTGCGGGCGTGCTGCCGAAACGGTCTTTTGCCCAGAAGATGAAGATCAGACGGTACAAGGTGTTAAAGCGGATCCTGAATCTGAAACTGATCTATGCTTTGTTCCCGGAAGTGATCGACGAATGGAGGAGCAGGCAGGGGTCGGCGGATTACCGGAATGCGACGCCCATCATGCGGCAGTGTCTGGTGATGGCGGTAAATGAGGATCTGACGGAGCTTTTGCCGAAGATCAAGCAGGACACGCTGCTCATCTGGGGGGATAAGGACACGGCGACTCCCATCAGTGACGGGAAGCTGATGGAGGAGCGGATTCCGAACTCTGGGCTGGCGGTGCTGCAGGGAACCGGCCATTTTTCGTTTCTGGAGCAGCCGGCGGTATTCCGGAATATTATGAGGTCGTATTTTCAGATCTCATGAGGTCGTATTTTCAAGTTTAATGCTATGTTTTCTGATGGGAGAGCATAATGGAAATAAGAACTTTGATCGCCGCAGTGCTTGCGGTGCCCGCCTTTTATCTGACGTTCCGCTACAACATGCACATGTTTCAACTGAACGGCTATAAGAACGGGGAACATATCAATTGGTTGAAAAAAAATATCAGACAGCAGTGGCTTTTGGTGTTCGGGATTCTGTTGGGCATCCTGCGGATCGTGCTGCCGGTGCTTGCGCTGGATATTGTTGTGTATCTGACGTTGCTTCTGATCTTCGTGGTCTATCGGGCGATGAAGCATATGAAGTCCAAGAAAAAGCTGGTCTACACCGCAAGGGTGAAGCGGATGATGGCCACTGATCTGATCCTGACGGCGGTCTGTGTGGCGGCGGTGGCCTGGTTTGCCGGATGGGCGCCGGTGAACGGCGTGTTGCTGATTTTGGTGTCGGCGCAATTTTTGATGAACCTGGTGTGCAATGTGTTCAATCATCCCGTGGAAGCTGGGGTGAATCGGTATTATATCAACGATGCGAAGAAGAAGCTGCGGGAGGTGCCGGGTCTGGTGATCATCGGCGTGACAGGCAGCTATGGCAAGACCAGTGTAAAGTTCTATCTGCAGACGCTGTTGCAGGAGCATTTTCATGTGCTGGTGACCCCGGAGAGTTACAACACGCCCATGGGAGTGGTGCGGACGATCCGGGGGTCGTTGAAGCGCACCCATGAGATCTTTATCTGCGAGATGGGCGCTCGTCACGTGGGTGACATCAAGGAGATCTGCGATATTGTACATCCCAGGCACGGCGTGATCACCTCCATCGGTCCCCAGCACTTAGAGACCTTTTTCAACATGGAAAACATCAAGAACACTAAGTTCGAGCTGGCGGATGCGCTGCCTGAGGGCGGTATGCTTTTCCTGAACGGGGATAATGTGTATATTCAGGAGAAGGCAGGGGAATATGCCAACAAGACTTTTTATTATGCGGAAAGTGCCCCAGGTGACTCGGGGCATAGTGCTGCAGAGGGTTACTTTGCCTCGGACATCACCGTCTCCCAGACCGGCACGGAATTCACGGTGACGGCGCCGGACGGGGAGTCGGAGCGATTCCACATGCGGCTGATCGGTGCCCACAATGTGATCAATGTGGTGGGTGCGATCAGCGTGGCAAATAAGCTGGGGATCGCGTTGAAGGATCTGCGCATTCCGGTGCGGCGGATCGAGCCGGTGCCCCATCGCATGCAGATGCGGGAGCACGGTCTGGTGACGATCATTGACGACGCGTACAACTCCAATCCGGTTGGCTCTAAGGCGGCTGTGGAGACCCTGGCTATGTTTGACGGCGTGCGGATCCTGGTGACGCCGGGCATGGTGGAGCTTGGTGATAAGGAGCGCGAATACAATTATAAGTTTGGTACTTACGCGGCGGACTGTTGCGATTATATCCTATTGGTGGGCAGAAAGCACACGGAGCCCATTCGCGAGGGCGTGCTGAGCAAGGGATTTGCCAAAGACAGGTGCCTGGTGTATGATAAGTTGGAGGAAGCGCTTTCGTATGCGTATTCCATCAAGGAGCAGGGACACAAATATATTTTGCTGGAGAACGACTTGCCGGACAATTATTGATCGGATTGAATTTCATTCGGGGAGGGATAAGAAGTGAAGACAAAGGTGGCAGTTTTATTCGGCGGAAAAAGCGTGGAGCATGAGGTTTCCGTCATTTCGGGCATTCAGGCGATCATGAATCTGGATACGGAGAAGTATGAGGTGATCCCGGTGTACATGACCAAGCAGAATGAGATGTATATAGGAGACGGGATCGGTGACATCGAGTCCTACAAGAATATTGAGCAGCTGCTGAAAAACTCCAGGCGGGTGATCATGCTCAATGTGGACGACAAGGTGCAGCTGATGCCTTATCCGCCCAAGAAATTCGGTAAAAACAATGCCATTGATATTGACATTGCATTTCCGGTGGTGCATGGAACCAATGTGGAGGACGGCGCGTTGCAGGGTTACCTGAAGACACTGGGGATTCCCTTTGTGGGCTGTGATGTGACGGCTTCCGCCATCGGCATGGACAAATACATCATGAAGACGGTGTTAAAAGAGAACAATATCCCGGTGCTGGACGCCAGGGAGTACACGCTGGCGGATTACGCGCAGATGGATGTGCTGCTGGATCAGGTGGAGAAGACCTTTGCGTATCCGGTGATCGTGAAGCCGGTGAATCTGGGTTCCAGCGTGGGTATCAGTGTGGCAAAGAACCGCGTGGAGCTGTCCAATTCCCTGGATGATGCGTTCAAATATGCCACGAAGGTGCTGGTGGAGCATGCCATCACCAATCTGCGGGAGATTAACTGTGCAGTGCTGGGGGACGAGAGCGAGGCGATCGCCTCCGAGTGCGAGGAACCCCTGCACACGAAGGATATCTTAAGCTATGAGGATAAATATGTGAGCGGCTCCAAGAACGGCGGTTCCAAGGGCATGGCCAGCGTGTCTCGCAAGATTCCGGCGGAACTTCCCGATGACCTGCGGGAGGAGATCCGGGATATGGCCATCAATTCCTTCTGGGCGCTTGGCTGTAACGGCGTGGCCCGGATCGACTTTATGATCGATGAGGACACGGGAAAGCTGTACTTTAATGAGATCAATACGATTCCGGGATCCCTTGCTTTTTATCTGTGGGAGCCCATCGGAATTACTTATAAAGAATTGTTGGATCGCATGATACAGCTGGCGATGCGAAGAGTGCGCATTGAGGAGAGGCTGACATTTACCTTTGACACCAATATCCTGAACATGGCGAAGCTTGGCGGGTCGAAGGGGGCGAAGCTGTGATGGATGTAGCAATCCCGGATAGAGCTGATCCCGAGCGTTACGAAGAAAATGTGTTTGCGGATTCCCCGTTCGTGGAGATCCAATCCGACGAACGGTTTGATGTGCAGATGCAGTATCCGCTGCTTGGCATGAGGCATGCGGAGCCGCAATGCTTTGTGCGGAAAGAGGTTTATGAAATGCTTTTGCAGGCAGCGGCGCGGCTGCCGGAAGGGTATCGGTTCCGGATCTGGGACACCTGGCGTCCCTTTGCATTGCAGAAGGAGCTCTATGAAGTGTATTCCCGGGATATCATCCGGGATTTCGGTCTGGCGGATCATACGGAGGAAGAACGAAAAGCGGTGATCCGCAAGTTTGTGTCCGACCCGGTGGCGGACAGGGATGTGCCGCCGGTACATACCACGGGCGGGGCGGTGGATCTGACGATCCTGGACGAAAACGGCAGAGAGCTGCCTATGGGGACTGCCTTTGACGCGTTTACGGACAAAACGAAAACGGCATTCTATGAGCAGGCAGCGCAGTATGCTGACGATGGAAATGATGTGCGTGATAAAGAGATCCGGGACAACCGAAGGCTTTTGTATCACATCATGACCGAGGCGGGCTTTACCAATCTGCCGTCGGAGTGGTGGCATTTTGACTACGGGGACCGGTTCTGGGGCTATTACAAGGGCAAACCCGCAATCTATTGCGGCGTATTTACAAGGGAGGAAATCCATGGAGACGGACAACAGGGGAAAACAGGACGGGAAAGACCGGAAGTCGGCCAGCCGTAAGATCGTAGTGGAAGCTACGGCGATCATGATCTTGCTGGCGTTGGTGTTGGTGATCGTGGGATATTCGTTCCTGCATTTTTATTTTAAATACGAACTGCAGGATCTTTTGTCCGATGTGGTGGGCAATCTGATCGGTGTGCTGGCGGCGTTTCTATTGTTTGATATTTTGTACAATCAGCTGACCCAGGATGCTTACTCCAAGGAAACCTCCCAGCAGATCACGAAGACCCTGATGGGGGATTCGGAGACTCTGGATGTGTTCAGCGACGAAGACAAGAAGGCGTTTCTGGTGTCCACGATCCGGTCCATCCTGAAGGATGAGGATGCGGTGGACGTGGTGGTGGGAAATATCAGCAAGTATTTTTCAGACATGCAGACCACCAGGATCCGCAAGAGTTTCAACTATACGATCACGCTGACCACGGAGCTGCCAAACGAATATAAATGCTTGCCGGGCTGTGAGGATTATTATTATGTGCAGGAAAATCTGAACTATGAGGTGAAGTATTTTTCGGATGAGCAGAAGAATCTGAACAGTAAATCCGTGTGTATCGGGTTTTCGTTTGACAAGCTCAGTCTGGATGCGGGGCTGATGGAGAGCGACTCTGATCCGGCCTTTGCGAAATGTATCTTTAATGAGAGCCTGGATATTACGAAGGAAGCGGTGAAGTATTTGCGGTCGCTTTCTGGGGATGAGCTGAAGGAGAAATTCAATGCAATCTTCACGCCTACGATCAAGATTGACAAGGCGTATGGAGACCTGGAGCATGTGGAGATCCGGGACGGCGGCATTCTGGCGGAATATAAAGTAGATTATGATTACAGGGCGTTGGAGCATGCGGTGCGGATCATTTTCCATATGCCGAAGATGTGGGGATCGCTCTTTGAGGTGACGCTGGTGGATCCCACTAAGGACCCGAAGATCACGTTTGACTATATGCCGGGCAAGATGGATGTGACCATGTATTCGTACCTGAATAAAGGGGATGAGTCCAATGAGGGCGCGTACGAGACCAGGAACGGATTGTATGACGTGGCAATCAAGGACGAGTGGATCTATCCCAAGAGCGGTATCGTGTTTACGGTGAAGAAGAAATAAAGAAGAACAAATAATAAAACTGCTTCAGATCATGACTTCTGAAGCAGTTTTTTGTCTTCGAAATAAGTTTTCTGGATGATGCCGCTGACGTAGGCGCCCAGGTGCTTGCGGGTCTCCTTGTCGAGCTGATCCGGGTAGATCGGATCGCCGTATTCAATGACGACAGTAGCCTTTTTGATAAAAGGCATGTGGTCTTCCAGCACGGCGCCGGAATTTACGATGGTCATGGGAACGATGGGAACGCCGCCCTTTTCCGCTATCTTGAAGCTGCCGTCATGGAACGGCAGGAAAGTGTCAGGAACCCGGTTCCGGGTACCCTCCGGGAAGATTGTCACGGAAATGCCGCTCTTTACCAGCTCTACCGCGGCGAGAATGGTCTTCAGTCCTTCCTTGATGTTCTCCCGGTCCAGAAACAGGCAGTGCAGATTGCGCATCCAAACACGAAGAATGGGATACCGGAGCATCTCTTTCTTGGCAACATAGCCTGTGGGACGGGGAACCCGTATATAGGTCAGAAGCACATCAAAATAGCTTCTGTGATTGCCCACATAGAGTACGGCGGTATCCTGGGGGATCCGATCTTCGCCAATCACTATGGTCTTGACACCGGCTGTCCGGATGATCTGACGGAATACCCATTTTACCAGCGCGAGGCAGGAACGGTCCTTCAGATTGGGATTCAATTTGCCGATGATCCATTCGACGAGCAGCAGCGGGCTGCCCAACACCAAGAACAGGATCACTTCGATCAGAACCAAGATAATACGTATCATGTCGTCATACTCCTTTGAAATAAACTCGCTTGCGAGTTTATTTTATCATATCCCGGCGGCTTTGTACATAGAATAGAGCAAAACAAAAAAGCGGGATAGCTTATGAAAATAGTCATAAAAATCGCTGCATTCTGCCTGGCGGCTGCGGTGCTTGTGCTGGCAGGATGCTCCATGCTGAACGAAGAACAGGTGAAGCTGCAGGACATCGGATTTACGGTGGTGAGCGAGGAAAAACAGCCTGGCGAGCTGAAGACGGTCATTGAGGAGAAAAAGGGAAGTCCCTTCCAACTGACATACAACGACGGAGAGTATCTCTACATAGTGATCGGATACGGAGAGCAGCCGGAGGGCGGTTACAGCATCGCGGTGAACGACCTGTATCTCACAGAGGACAACATCTATGTGAACACAACACTGCTGGGGCCGGACAGTGCGGAGAACAAAGGAGTAAAAGTGCCGACCTACCCGTATATCGTACTGAAGATGGATTACCTGGATAAGCCGGTGGTCTTTGAGTAGTCTGCATAACAGGGATGTGGCTTGACATTGCATGCGGGAAAACTATATAATTGTTCCGGGATGATCTGTGAAATTTGACTTTTGGAGTGTTTCGGAATGAATGACGGTTTGAAGGGGAAAAATACAGAGCGGTCTTCGGCAGAACGGATCGTATTTGTGGTCGTTGCCTGTGTGATTGCATTGTATCATATGATCCTGCCGATCTCCTTCGGGGACGATGTGGTATACAAGACGATCCTGGATGAACAGACACTGGGAGAGTTCCTGCGGTTTCAGTGGGAGAACTGGACTTCCAGGATCCTCATTGAATTTGTTTTGCTCTCGATTATCAAATACGATCTGCTGTGGCGCATCCTGGACACAGTCTTTGTGGTGACATTGGGGACAATGCTGGGGAAGATCACAAAGGAGAAAGTGTTTTCCTATGCGCTCCTGCTGCTTTACCCCTTCCATGAAATGGCTTCGGCAGGATGGATCAACACCACGCTCAACTATCTGTGGCCGCTGTGGAGCGGTATGCTGATCTTTACCAATTATCAAAAATATATGACGGGTAAAAGGCTTCACTGGTCAGTGTACCTGTGGAGCATACCCGCTGTTTTGTTTGCCTGTGATCAGGAGCAGATGGCGGTGGTGATGTTGGTCGTAACGGTGGGGATGATCGGGATCGGCATCAGCAAAAAACGCTATCTGATGCCCTATGTGGATCTGATGTTCCTGCTGAATCTGGCGTGTCTGGCAAAAATGCTTTTGTGTCCGGGAAATCAGGCGAGAAGCGCAACGGAAACCAGCATCCGGTATGCTGCATTCTCGGATCTGTCAGTGGTGGACAAGATTTTCCTGGGCGTCTATAATGTGGAGTCGACCTTTATTGCGAGACCTCATATCCTGTTTTTCCCCATCACGTTATTGCTGGCGTTTTATGTGTTTCAAAAAACAAAGATCGGATGGAAGCGGGGGATTGCGGCGGTACCGGCGGCGATCACACTGGCCCATTGTGTGCTGGCCGAGAGCATGACAAAGTGGGAGCAGGTGTTCTGGCGGTGTGAGGCGGGACAGTTCAATCTGGAGAGTCTTGGGATATACCGGCTGTTGGTGTGGTTGCTTTTCGGGCTGGTTTTGTGCAGTCTGGTGTTTACAATGTATGTGTTGTGGGTGGAGAAGCTCCGAAGCTTCTGGGTCATGCTGATCTTGTGGGGAGCAGGGCTGGCCTCGGCGGTCATGATGGGATTCTCGCCGACGATGTTTGATTCGGGACCGCGGACAATGCTGTTTTTCTGCTTTGCCATGATGACGGTGATCGGAATGTGCGTGCATCAGCACAAGCGGAGTTTCCTGCGTCTGCCCCAGGATATCAGACGGTTCTGGTACGGCGTGGGAGCGCTGTGGATCATAGCCAGTGTGATCAATGAGCTGGCATTTATTGCAGGCTTTATCAAGAATACGTAGACTGCGATCGGAACGGTTGCGGATACCGGGTAAAAGGAGAAAAGAGATGCTGTTGATCAAAGGCGGATATATGATCGATCCGAAATCGGGCAGGGAGGGTGAGCTGGATCTGCTGATCGAGGGAGAAAAAATTGAGAAGATCGGAAAGGCGGAAACAGATTTTACAGTGCCGGCGGAGTGTCAGGTGATCGATGCAAAAGGGCTGATCGTGGCGCCAGGACTGGTGGACGTGCATGTGCATTTCAGGGACCCGGGCTTTACCCACAAGGAGGATATTTTCACCGGAGCGAAGGCGGCGGCAAAGGGCGGTTTCACCACGGTGGTGATGATGGCAAACACGAAGCCCACGATTGACAATGCGGAGACGCTCGCCTATGTGCTGGAAAAGGGAAAGCTGACGGACATTCATGTGACCACCTGCGCTAACGTGACGATGGGAATGCAGGGGAAGCAGATCACGCCGATGGAGGAGCTGGCGGCGAAGGGAGCGATTGGGTTTACCGACGACGGCATTCCGTTAATGGATGCGGAGATTGTGCGGGAGGCCATGAAACGGGCAAAAGCGCTGGACATGCCTATCAGTTTCCATGAGGAGGACCCGGCACTCATCGCACAGAACGGTGTGAATCGGGGAAAAGCCAGCGAATATTATGGGATTGAGGGTTCGCCGAAGGAGGCGGAGTATACGTTGATTGAGCGGGATCTGAAGCTGGCGCTGGAGACCGGCGCCAGCATTGATATTCAACATATCAGTACGGCGGAGGGTGTGGAACTGGTGCGCCAGGCCAGAAAGAAAGGAAGCAATATCCATGCGGAGGCCACGCCGCATCACTTTACACTGACGGAGGAAGCGGTCATCCAGTATGGCACGCTGGCAAAAATGAATCCGCCGCTGCGCACAGAGGCGGACCGGCTGGCGATCATCAAGGGACTGCAGGACGGCACCATTGAGATGATCGCGACGGATCATGCACCCCATGCCCCGGAGGAAAAGGCGAAGCCGCTGACCCAGGCGCCAAGTGGGATCATCGGATTAGAGACATCTCTGGCGCTGGGCATCACGGAGCTGGTAAAGAAGGGGTATCTGACCATGACGCAGCTGCTTGGGCTGATGAGCACCAATCCGGCGGCGCTGTATCATTTGGACGCGGGATATCTGGCGGAAGGCGGTCCTGCGGATCTGGTCCTGATTGATGCAGATGGTAAGGCGGTGGCAGGAGATTATGCGTCCAAGTCCGTGAACTCGCCGTTTACGGATTGGGAGCTGACCGGTGTGGTGAAGGCTACGGTATGCGGCGGCAAAGTGGTGTATGAGAGATAACATAGAAAAATCATAGAAAAAGTCAGAGGAGAAGGAAAGTCATGACTATGGATACAGGGAGCGCGATCAAAGTGAGAGCATATGGTCCGGAGGACCTGGACGCTATGATCGCAATCTGGAATGAAGTGGTGGAGGAGGGCATTGCCTTTCCTCAGGAGAACCTGTTGGATCAGATGACCGGAGTGGAATTTTTTGCTGCGCAGAGTTATTGCGGTGTGGCGGAGGCCGGAGACAAAACCGTGGGGCTTTATATTCTGCACCCCAATAATGTGGGGCGCTGCGGACATATCTGCAATGCCAGCTATGCGGTGTCCCCTGAGTGCAGGGGACTGCATATCGGGGAACAGCTGGTGCAGGACTGCCTGAAAAAAGCGAAGGAGATCGGATTTGGCGTGCTGCAGTTCAATGCGGTGGTGGAGAGCAATGTCCATGCCAGACATCTCTATGAGCGGCTGGGTTTTGTGCAGCTGGGCACGATTCCGGACGGGTTTCGAAAGAAGGACGGACATTATGAGAATATCTGTCCGTATTATCATGTGCTGTAACAGGGGTGAGGATCATGCCGGATAACACTTTTGAAGAAAAGCAGCCGGAGGACAAGCGAATCTATATCTTAAGCCGGGAGAAGCCGGCAAAGGCTATTGTGAAGCTGGGGGTTCCTCTGATCGCCGGAATGTTCATCATGGTGCTGTACAACCTGGTGGACACGTATTTTATCGGGCTGATGCACGATGACTATCAGCTGGCAGCGGTGAATCTGGCGTATCCGGTGATGATGATTTCGATTGCAATCTCGAATATGATCGGCACTGGCGCGTCCTCTCTGATCGCACGGAGCCTGGGGGCGCAGGACAGGGAGAAAGCGGATCATACGGTGACGGTGGGATTCGTGCTGACAGCGGTGAACAGTGTGATCGTGACGGCGGTGGGATTGCTGTTCCTGCCGGCGATTGTCACGGGGCTGGGGGCAAAGAGCAATACGTACGGCTATACGGAGCAGTATGTGAGCGTCATCCTGGTGGGGAGTCTGTTTACCATGGGAAGCTATACCTTTGGACAGCTGCTGCGCAGCGAGGGCTCGGTGAAGCAGTCGGTGATGGGCATGATCGCAGGAACCGTCACAAATATTATTTTAGACCCGGTGTTTATCTTCGCGCTGGGCATGGAAATCCGCGGTGCGGCCATTGCCACGATCCTGGGCAACGGGGTGAGCATGGCGGTTTCGTTATGGTTTTATATAAGCGGCAGGACTCTGCTGAAGCCTGCAGTGAAGTATATCAGACCCACGGCGGAGATCCTGAAGGAGATCTTTTGGGTGGGGGTTCCTGCTACGCTGGAGACGCTTTTGACCTCCTTTGCCTATATCGTGAACAACAATCTGGCGGTGGCTTACGGGGAGCTGACAGTGGCCGCCACGGGGATCGCGCAGAAAATCCTGTCCCTGGGAAATTATATTTATCAGGGCTTTGCGGCGGGGACACAGCCGATCATGGGCTACAATTACGGCGCAAAGAATTACAGACGTATGCTGGCGGTGCTGAAGGCGGGGGTGTTGGTGGTGAGCGGTACGGAAGCGGTTGTCATGGCAGTGTATGGCGTATTTGCACCCTGGCTGATCGGAATCTTCACAGAGTCGGTGGAAGTGATCGCTATCGGTAGTCAGGTGCTGCGGGCGATCATGTGTATCCTGCCCTTCGTGGGCGCGGTGTCCATGAGCCGGATGTCCTTTCAGGCCATGGGGAAACCGCAGTTTGCTTTCGGGATTACATTGGTGCGGCAGCTGATCCTGTATGTGCCGCTGCTTTTGCTGCTGAACCGGATCTGGGGATTTCACGGTATGATCTGGGCGCAGCCGGTGACGGAGGTGATCATGATGGCGGTATCGGTGACACTTTTATATGGTACGATCTCTGCGACATCTGCGGCAGGGGAAAAAGAAAGCAGTAATTAGTAATTAAGGTAACGTTAAGCTTTTGCGTGTTCAGCGCTAAGATTACTCTGTTATGATAAGCACATCAAACAAAACAAGTCCTGTGAGATACAGAGAAAGAGGGAGTGAATATGATGTGGGACAGAAAAGCGCTGAAGCAAAGAGCGAAAGAAAAATTTAAGGCAAATTATTGGAAATGTGTATTGATCGGTCTGCTGCTCAGTCTGATCATGGGAGGACATGCGGGAGGATCCGGCAGTTTTGGATCCGGAGCCCAGTACGGTTTTCACCCCGATACAGAGGAAACAATAGAAATGGGTAAAGATCAGGATGAGGGGAAAGAGACGGATACAATTTCCGATGGAAGCTTTGATATGTCGATGTCGGAGGATGGAACGCTTGTAATCCTGGACGAAGAAGGGAACGAAGTACAATTGGGAAATGCAGCGATTGCCGCTGTGGCAGTCGCGGTGCTGATCGGGGTAATCCTGGTTTTCCTGGTGGTGTTTATACTGGTCGGCATACTGGATGCGTTTGTCATCAATCCATTCCAGGTGGGCTGCTACAGATTTTTCTACAAAAATCTCAGCGAGCCGGCCAGGATATCCAATCTGGGATATGGATTTGACAACAACTATAAGGAAACGGCCAAGACCATGTTTTTCAGAGATCTGTATCTGGTGCTCTGGAGCATGCTGTTGATCGTTCCGGGTATTGTGAAGGGCTACGAGTATATGATGATCCCGTATCTGTTGGCGGATGATCCCACCATGACGAAAGAGAAAGCGTTCGAGGAGAGTCGTCGTATGATGACCGGACAGAAGTGGAATGCGTTTGTACTGGATCTGTCCTTTATCGGATGGAACATTTTATCCCTATTTACCTGCGGCCTGTTGTCTGTCTTTTACGTGAATCCGTATAAGATGTCCGCCCATGCCGCACTTTACGAAACTTTGAAGTACGGGTATAATGAAAGCAGTGAAGGTATGGTAACGGATACACAGATGACGGTGTGATAAACAAAAGCAAATGCATGAAGGGGAAACCATGGGTCATAAAATACTGATCGCAGATGATGAGCCGGAGATCAGGAGTCTGCTCCGGCTCTATCTGGAAAATGAAGGATATACCGTGATCGAGGCAGAGGACGGAAGAAAGGCGCTGGAACTTGCCGGGAAAGAGAAGCCGGATCTGTGCCTGCTGGATATCATGATGCCGAATGTGGACGGGTATCATGTACTCTCCGCGCTCAGGAAGGAGAGTAATATTCCGGTGGTGATCATTTCCGCAAAGGACGCTGACTCGGAGAAGATCCTGGGATTGAATCTGGGAGCGGATGATTATCTTGCAAAGCCCTTCAATCCGTTGGAGGCGGTGGCGCGGGTGAATTCCGCAATCCGCAGGTTTTATAAGCTGGGGGCGGGAGAGGTGAAACAGGCTTTGGTCCGCGTGCGGGATCTTACCTTGGACCCGGAATCCTGTATTTTGAAAAAGGGGGAAGAAACCATTGCGCTGACCTCGGTGGAGTACCGGATCATGGAGCTTTTCATGACACATCCGGGAAAAGTATTTACCAAGCAGCAGATCTATGAGTACGGCTGGGGAGACGATTTTATTGTGGCCGACAACAATATCATGGTCTGTATCAGTAAGCTGCGCGCCAAGCTGGACGAAGCGAACCCCTCCGCATATATCAAGACCATGCGGGGGCTCGGCTATCGGATCGAGTGACCGGTCGGCAGGATAAAATGACGGAGAGGAAAGGAGCAGCGGAATGAACCGGGAACAGAGGCTGTCTGCTTTTTTGATCAAAAGGTTTCTGATCGCATTGCTGGCGGTCAGTCTGGTGGAGTACGGTCTGCTCACTTTGATGCGGCAGACTGTGCTGCCTTTTGTGTTTACTGCTTTTTTTGGAGAATACGGTAAAATATTTGCAGGCGGGATTTCTCTCCGCCTTTTGTTTGTGATTTTTTTGGATGCGTTGATCCGGGTACTGCCGGAAGTCATGCCGGATGTGGCCAGGTCACTTTTCCTGTGGCTGGCGAATGGGTTGGAGAGCAGATTCCTTGCAGCGGATGCGGGTAATCCAATCTATGCATTGTCCTGGCAGCAAAAACTCACGTTTTATCTGATCCTGGCAGCGGTAGGTGTGATCCTGCTGATCCCGTATGCGGTGGGGGCGATCAATTTTTCCAAGCTTGTGATTCGGGAATTTCAGGCGATCGGTGAGGAACGCCGGAGGGTGCATGAGGAATATGCAAAGAGGCGGAATCTGATGTTGGCGGATATCGCCCACGATCTGCGCACACCGATCACGACGGTGGCGGGGTATTCGAAGGCGCTGGCGGACGGCATGGTGGAGGAAGCGCACAGGCAGGAATATCTGGATGCAATTCAGAGAAAGTCCGCGCAGATGAATGAATTGATCGATCTGCTGTTCCATTATGTCAAGCTGGACAGCGACGGTTTTGCGCTGAACCGTCAAAAAGAGGATATCTGCGAGCTGGTCAGAGAGTGTGGTGCCGCGCTGTATACGGATGTGGAACATGCGGGGATGACGATGAATGTGGAGATCCCGGAGGAATCCTATGAGGTTCTGGCGGATAAAGTGCAGTTGTCACGTGTGGTCACCAATCTTTTGGTGAACGCTGTGCGGTATAACAAGGCAGGAAATGAGATCGGGCTTGTGGTGTGCAGGGAGGATGAACGGGTTCGGATCTATGTGGCGGATCAGGGGATTGAAATCCCTGCCGAACAGGCCGGACATCTGTTTGAGCCTTTTTATCGGGCGGATGCTTCCAGAAGCAGTCAGGGCGGATCGGGGCTGGGGCTTTCCGTGGCGCAGAAGGTTGCCAAAATGCACGGTTTTGAGCTTGCGTTAGTGCAGCAGCCGGAATTGAAGCGGCATCCCATGATGCGGGATTACACAAAGGCGTTTGTCATTACGGCGCCTGTGGAGGAGTAAGAGTGGGGCGCAGGCAGAGCGTAGTTGCAAAAGTGGTCATGAAAAATGGAAAGAAAAGCAAAAAATGGTCATTAAAAATGTAGAAACAAGCAAAAAATGGTCATTAAAAATGTTGAACAATGCTTGGAAAGGGGGTATAATCTGCATAAACGGTAAAGTAAAGATGAGGGGGAAAGTATGGAACGATTACTGATGCAGGAATTGGTACGCTGGAAGGATAAAAAAGGGCGTAAACCATTGATCATTAATGGTGCCAGACAGGTGGGAAAGACATGGTTGATGAAAGAGTTCGGAAAGCGGTATTTTTCCCAATGTGTTTATATTGGATTTGATAATAATCCCCGGATGCGGGAGGTGTTTGAGCAGGATTATGACATTCCAAGAATCCTGTCAGCGCTTCGGGTGGAGTATGGCGCTGCGTTTCAAGCAGAAGATACGCTGTTGATTTTTGACGAGGTACAGGAAGTTCCCAAAGCAATGACAGCGCTGAAATATTTTTGTGAGGAGGCACCGGAGTATTATATTGTAGCGGCGGGGTCACTCCTTGGCATGGCGCTGCACCAGGGCACTTCTTTTCCGGTGGGAAAAGTGGATTTCCTAAGGCTGGGGCCGTTGAACTATTACGAGTTTCTGCTTGCAGCAGGGGAAGAGGAATTGGCGAAACTGCTTCGAAGCGGGGATTATGCTTTAGTAAATTCGTTTCGCAGTAAGTATATTGATTATCTACGGAAGTATTATTATGTGGGTGGCATGCCGGAGGCTGTGCGTTGTTATATGGAAACGGACGATACGAAGGAAGTGCGCAGGATTCAGAAGAATCTGTTGCTATATTATGAAAATGATTTCTCAAAACATGCGCCTAAGGAGCAGTTGGTTCGGATTCAGATGGTGTGGAATTCCATTCCTGCGCAGTTGGCAAAGGAAAACAGGAAATTTATATACGGAATTGTGCGGGAGGGAGCCAGGGCGAAAGACTATGAAGTTGCCATTCAGTGGTTATCGGATTATGGCTTGATTTATAAGAGTTTTCGGGTGAAAAAACCAGGGCTGCCATTGATCTCATATATGGAGCAGGCCAGCTTTAAAATGTATATGTTGGATGTAGGCTTACTGGCGGCGAAAGGCAATCTCTCCGCAAAGACGTTATTGGAAGGCAGTAGGATCTTTGAAGAATTTAAGGGCGCGCTGACAGAACAGTTTATTGCACAGGAGTTGACGCAGAGGGGGATGGAGTTATATTATTATTCTACGGAGAACTCTTCGGGAGAGATTGATTTTGTACTCCAGAAAGAACAGTATTGTATTCCTGTGGAGGTAAAGGCAGCGGAAAATCTGCGGGCGCAGAGCCTAAAGGCATATTGCGGAAAATATCAGCCAGAGCTTGCCATCAGAACATCTGCTTCTGATTACCGTGAGGAAGCATGGATGGTAAATGTACCATTGTATTTGTTTGCAGAATATATGGATGCAGTGGAGTGACTTTTGAAAAACAGCGCCCAAACCGGCGCAAGAGAAAGGATTATCTATGAAACAAAAACAGACAGCGGTTGTGGCGTCCCAGAAGGAGATCGCGCCACAGATTTTTGATATGTGGATCAATACAGAACTGGCGGCAGAGGCGAGACCGGGGCAGTTTGTCTGCGTTTATCCGAAGGACAGGAGTACGCTGCTGCCCAGACCCATCAGTATCTGTGAGGTGAATGGGGATAAGACGGCGCTGCGGCTGGTGTATCGGATCGCCGGCCAGGGTACGGCGGAATTTGCCGGGTACCGGGCGGGAGATAGTATCGCAATCCTGGGGACTCTGGGAAATGGATTTTTAGAGGCAGTGGGCATTGATTCTCTGACGGGGAGCATTGTGCGGGATGATGTGGAGATCACCGCGGACAAGATGTTTTCCGGCAAGCAGGTGTTCCTCATGGGCGGCGGGATCGGGATTCCGCCAATGCTGCAGCTGGCGAAAAAGCTGAATCAGTTCATGGAGAAAGATCGGATTCAGATTATTGTGGGCTATCGGGATGCGCAGACTTTTCTCAGAGAGGATCTGGAGCGATACGGGAAAGTTTTCATTGCCACAGAGGACGGCAGTGTGGGCACAAAGGGCAATGTGATGAATGCCATCGCGGAGAACGGACTTTCTGCAGACAAGATTTTTGCCTGCGGACCGATGCCGATGCTGCGGGCTATCAAAGCGTACGCGCAGGAGAAGGAGATTCCCGCGTATATTTCGCTGGAGGAACACATGGCCTGCGGCGTGGGGGCGTGTCTGGGTTGTGTAGTGAAGACCAGGGAGATCGATCATCATTCTCACGTGCACAATGCGCGCATCTGCACGGATGGGCCGGTATTTGAGGCAAAGGAGGTGGAGATCGGATGAATATGCAGACGACAATTGCGGGAATTCCTTTTAAGAACCCTGTGATGACAGCCTCCGGCACTTTTGGATCCGGGATGGAATATGGGGAATTTGTGGACCTGAACCAATTGGGTGCGGTGGTGACCAAGGGCGTGGCGAATGTGCCGTGGCCGGGAAACCCGACGCCGAGGGTGGCTGAGGTTTACGGCGGCATGCTCAATGCCATCGGATTACAGAACCCCGGTATTGATGTGTTTCTGGAGAGGGATATCCCGTTTTTGAAGCAATATGATACAAAGATCATCGTGAATGTTTGCGGAAAGACTGTGGAGGATTATGTGGATGTGGTGGAGAAACTGGGTGAGGAGCCTGCGGTTGCCATGCTGGAGATCAATGTGTCCTGCCCCAACGTGAAGGAGGGCGCCATCGCTTTCGGGCAGAAAGCTGATGCACTATATCATATTACACAGGAGCTGAAGAAGCATGCGAAGCAGCCCATCATCATGAAGCTGAGTCCCAATGTGACGGATATCACGGAGATGGCGAAGGCGGCGGAGGCAGCAGGCGCGGATGCGCTTTCCCTGATCAATACTATTACCGGCATGAAGATTGATATTCACAGACGGAAGTTTGCCATTGCCAACAAGACCGGCGGCATGAGCGGTCCCGCCATCAAGCCCATCGCGGTTCGCATGGTGTATCAGGCGGCGCATGCGGTGAAGATCCCCATCATCGGTATGGGCGGCATCGCGAACGCGGAGGATGCCATCGAGTTTATCCTGGCGGGAGCTTCCGCAGTCAGCGTGGGGGCGATGAATTTTGTGAATCCCTATACGACAATTGAAGTGATCAAAGGGATCGAGGCATATATGGAGCGATATCATGTGGAGAATCTGACCGATCTGATCGGAGCGGTGGAGTGACGATGTGACAGAAAGGCATAAACCAGTAAATACCTGCATATAGATAGAATGATCATATCTATCTATGTGGAGGTATTTTTGCGTGGACTTGTTAAAAAAGAATATACATATGGACCGTATGCGCTGCGAGGCGGTCACGCAGATTACGTTGGAAGATGATAAAAACATTCCCGACAATAAGCCGGATGTGAACAGCATCAATCTGGAGAAAGCCCAGGTTGTGATCGAGGAGATCCGACCGGGGACGGATGTGGTGGATCTGAAGGGAACGCTGAATTTTGCCATTCTGTATTACACGACGGAAAATGACGGCGGGCTGGAGTTTTTTGAAGGGGGAATTCCCTTTGAAGAAAGGGTGGTACTGCGCGGCGCCATGCCGACAGATACCGTGGAAATATCCGCGGAAGTGGAGGATTTCAGCGTGGAAGTCATCAACACCCGCAAGCTGAGTATTCGTTCGCTGCTGACACTCTGCGCTTCTGTGGAGGAACTGTATGATGAGGAGGCGCCCATCGGCATCCACAGCGAGGGGGAGAAAAATGATTTTCTGGAGTACCGCAGAATGCCCATGCAGCTGGCGGAGATCGCCATCTGTAAAAACGATATTTTTCGCATCCGGGATGAGGTGACGCTGCCGGCCAATTATCCTAACATTTCCCGAATCCTGTGGAGCACGGTGTGGCCGGGGGATGTGGAGTTTAAGGTGATGAGTGAGAAGATCGCTCTGCAGGGGGAAGTGCAGTTGTTCCTGCTCTATGAGGGTGAGGGGGAAGATCGACCCATCCGCTCTTATGAGACCGCGGTGCCTTTTGCCGGTATGTTGGACTGTCATGGCTGTAAGGAGGGGATGCTGCCGGATATCCGCTATGAGGCGGGGCAGGCAGAGCTTTCCGCGCGTCCGGATCTGGACGGGGAGGAGCGGAACATAGCGCTGGAACTGCCTCTGGATATCCGCATCCGGATCTACGAGGAAGAAAATACGGAGATCCTTTCGGATATTTACGGTGTGACAAAAGAGGTGGAAACCCAGACCAGACACGCGGATCTGAACCGTGTGCGCTCCTGCGTGACAGGCAAGACCAAGGTGGCGGATCATATCCGGATTCCCAGCGGCAGTGCGGGCATCCTGCAGATCCTGCACAGCGAGGCGAGAGTGTGTCAGGAACAGCAGAGTGTGGTGGAGAACGGGATTTTATTAAAGGGTTCTGTACAGGTGCGCGTTATGTATATCACCGGAGATGACCAGAGTCCCTATGCCTGCGTGGACGCGCAGATACCGTATCAGTATACGCTGGAGGTACCGGGGATCCGGCCGGGGGATGTGGGCAAGGTAAATGCCAAGGTGGAGCAGCTGCAGGTGACCATGCTGGACGGCGAGGAGATGGACGTAAAAGCGGTACTGTGTTTCTCCACCATGGTGTTTGAGCAGGTGCCCATGGACCTCATCAGCCAAGTGACGGTGAAAGAACTGGACAGCGCCAAGATGAACAGTCTGCCGGGGATGGTGATCTATGTGGTGAAGCCGGGAGACAGCCTGTGGAGTATCGGCAGGAGGTACTATGTGCCGGTGGAGCGGATCCAGGAGCTGAACGGACTCACCGGGGATGAGATTCAGCCGGGACAGAAGCTGCTGCTCACCAGAGGAAGGTAAATAAAAAACGACCATGCAGAAACAATTTCTACATGGTCGTTCTTGTTGTAGTTTCGGATAACGGTTATTTTGCTACGGTGGTTCCGTTCTGGGCTGCCAGATCGTCAAATTTCTTCATGACAGCGTCGTAGGTCTGCTGGGAAATCTCGGGAAGCTTGCCGCCCCAGGTCTTCTCAGCCTTTTCATAGCCCTTCTTGAAGGCTTCACGCATCTCCTCGATCTTGTCGGGGTCGCCGCCGGTCAACGCGGTGGCAAAGGAAATGATGCGGTCGGAGGTCTGGTTCACACCCCAGTAGCCGTCCTCGGCAATATCAGCCTGCGCCTGTGCCTTGGTCTCGGGATCTACAGTGTAATCGCCGTCCTTTAAGAACTTCCACATGTCGGTAGCATCGCCAAAGGTCTTGGCCTGCTTGCCCATGAGCTGTTCTACCAGGCTTCTCAGCTGAGCGGTTCTGGCCTCTGTCTCTGCCTGCAGTTTGTTGATCAGATTTGTGTCGGGTTTGTAAGTCTTTTTCGTGTCAGCTTTTTTGGTTTCATCGGAATGTTCATACACAACTCCGGTGTCCGCAGCCTTGCTCTGGGAGGATGTCTTCTCTTCTGCCTTGGTGTTTTCCTTGGTCACTTCCGAGGAAACATAGGAATAGCCGGCTGCAGCGTTGATCGATGTAACTCCGTTTACACTCATACATACCTCTTTTCCGGCGTTTATACGCCCTTTTTGGTGTCATCCGTGACTACGTAATAATTATCGGCTTTTTTGATGAAATAATCAAGAGGTTTTGGAAAAATAAAATGACTTGCTGTGGGTAGATTGACAAGGAACCGATTATTGTATATAATTAAATACAATCCTTGTATACAGAATACATTGTACAAAACAATTGATGTATTTATGACAGGAGCCGAAACGGAGGAAGGGGCTTGAATACCTATAAAATAAAGGCATATGCCAAGATCAACCTGGGGCTGGATGTATTGGGCAGGCTGCCCAATGGCTATCACGAGGTGAAGATGGTCATGCAGACGGTGGATATCTGGGATGAATTGACTTTTCAGAAGACCAGCAGGGAAGCAGGCGATGCGGATTCGGAAAACGGAGCTGCGGGCGTGATACTGACTACGGATGCGGGAGAACTGCCGTTGGATCAGGATAATCTGATCTGCAAGGCTGTCATGCTGATGCGGGAGGAGTACGGGTTTTCGGGTGGTGTGAAGATCCATCTGCAGAAAAATATCCCGATCGCTGCGGGAATGGCGGGCGGCAGTACCGATGCGGCGGCAACGCTTCGCGGGATCAACGAATTGTTTGAACTGGGGGCGTCGGATGAAAAGCTGATGGAGCTGGGCGTGCGGATCGGTGCGGACGTGCCCTATTGTGTTATGGGCGGTACGGCATTGGCAGAGGGCATCGGAGAGAAATTGACCAGACTGAAGGCGGCTCCGCAGTGCATTCTGCTGGTGGTGAAGCCGGATGTGAATGTGTCCACTAAGGATGTGTACCGGGCGTTGGATGCGCAGGAAGAAATCTTGCATCCCGACATTGACGGTATGGTGGCTGCGATACAAAAAGACGATCTGGACGGTGTGATAAGCAGGCTCGGAAACGTGCTGGAGCCGGTGACGGTACAGCAGTGTCCGGCAGTTTCACGGATACGGAATATTATGGACACGCAGGGAGCGGACGGAAGCCTGATGAGCGGCAGCGGTCCCACGGTATTCGGGATCTTTGCGGATGCGGATGTAGCTGAGCGGGCTAGAAAGCAGATCTGTGAGGACGAGGCGTGTAGGGTGAAGCAGAGTTTTGTGACTTGTTTTGTGGACTGATCGAGGAAAGGGAAGGAACGGGGAAGAAGATGCAGGATAATTTACAGGTTAAGATGGATGAGTTTTTGCCGCTTCGGGATGTGGTGTTTAATACTTTGCGGCAGGCGATCCTGACAGGGGAGCTGAAGCCGGGCGAGCGGCTGATGGAGATTCATTTGGCGGAACGGCTGGGAGTGAGCCGGACGCCGGTGCGGGAGGCAATCCATAAGCTGGAGCTGGAGGGATTGGTGACCATGAGTCCCCGCAGAGGCGCGGCGGTGGCGCAGATCACAGAGAAGAGCATGAGCGACGTTCTGGAGGTGAGGCGCGCCATGGATGCGCTGTGTGCGGAACTGGCCTGCGAGCGTATCTCCGAGGAGGAACTGAAGCAGCTGGAGAAGGCCTGTAAGGAATTTGAGCAGGCCACAGGGACGAAGGATATCAAGGTGATCGCCCAGGCGGACGTGAAGCTGCATGATATCATTTTGCAGGCTACCGGCAATCAGAGGCTGGTGCAGCTGGTGAACAATCTCTCGGAGCAGATGTATCGTTACCGTTTTGAGTATCTGAAGGATTTCAGTCAGCATGAAAACCTGGTGGAAGAGCATAGAATGATTTATGAGAGTCTGCGGGATCATGACAGGGAGCGGGCCAGCGAGGCTGCCAAGGTGCATATTGACAATCAGCGGAAGACGATCATCCGACAGATCCGGATGGAAGCGGAAAAAAGAAAATTGTGATCACACAGGTATAAACCGCTGTTTTCATGGCAAATCTTTTTACAGAAACAAAATAGTTTGTTGGGAAAGAGGAGAATGTCATGAAAATGGATACGGAATCTGTTTGCGGTTTTAGAAAGATTGGAAAGATCGGTGTGCGGAGATGTCTGACTGTTTTGCTGGCGGGCTGTGCGGCGTTTGGATGGTGGGGAGCACTGTATCCGCAGTTCACGCTTTTGTCCGGAACTTATAAGGCGGTTAGGGAGGCGGACAGTGGGCTGGATGCGTCAGTGCCTGCGGAAGAGCTGTCGACAGAAGCAGCGAAAGACGGCACCCTGTATTGGCAGATCTTATGCGCGGATCGGAGTCAGATCCGGGTGAAAAGTAAAATTTGGGAGAATTGGAAGACTTCGAAGGGAGTCGGGAGTGAAAGATATGAGTCAGGAGACTAATATGCGGGCAGACGCGCCCATCGGCGTGTTTGATTCGGGTGTGGGCGGGCTTACCGTTGCAAGGGAGATCATGCGGCAGATCCCCAACGAAAAGATCATTTATTTCGGAGATACGGCGCGCGTGCCCTACGGAAGCAAATCCAAGGAGACGGTTACACGGTTTTCCAAACAGATCGTCCGTTTTCTGCAGACCTTTGGCGTGAAGACGATCGTGGTGGCATGTAACACGGCCAGCGCCTATGCGTTGGATGCATTGGAGGCAGAGTGCGATATCCCGGTGATCGGCGTGGTGAAGCCGGGGGCCAAGACTGCGGCAGAGGTGACAAGAAACGGCAGGATCGGCGTGATCGCGACGGATGCCACCATCGGCAGTCAGATTTATACGAAGTACATAAAGGAACTGAACCGGGAAGTGACCATCTATGGAAAGGCCTGTCCGCTGTTTGTACCGTTGGTGGAGGAAGGGCTTCTGGAGGATCCTGTGACGGATGAGATCGCCAGACGGTATCTGGCCGAGCTGATCGACATTGATATTGATACATTGATTCTGGGGTGTACCCATTATCCGCTGATCCGTTCCACCTTGGCTCGTATCATGGGAGAGCAGGTGACGTTGGTCAATCCGGCCTATGAAACTGCTTATGAGCTCAAAGAAATGCTGGCGGAGCGGAAGCTGCTGAACGAAGAGGAGCATAAGCTCGGAACCAACCAGTATCAGTTCTATGTCAGCGACGGAGCGGAGAAGTTTAAGCGTTTTGCAAATTCCATCATCAAATATGGAATCCTGTCTGCAAAGACCATCAATATTGAGGAATATTGATGCGGGAGTCCTGATGACGACAAGACGGATGTCGGGGGAACAGGTATGGATGAAAAAGGCGGCGAAAAGATACAGTTGAGGATCACCGGAACGCATTATCCTGCGGGGGAGGCGGAGCCTGTCACAACCGTGCAGGAAACGGAGGCGTCATTTTTCCGGAAGGGAGAAGCCTGCTATTGGCTTTATGAGGAAGTGACAGAGGGGATGCCCAAACCCACCAAAGCAAGGATCAAGCACAAAGGAAATGTGCTGGAACTGGTGCGGCATAGCGGCAATATGATCTTTGACGAGAAGATGCCCTATCGGGCGGAGTACAGAACCCCATTCGGAACCATGCTTCTGGATATTGTGACCAGATCGGTGGAACGGTCGCTCACTCCGGAGGGGAATGTGCAGGTGAAAGTCTGTTATACGTTGGAAAACGAGGGACGGGTTGTGGGAGAGTATGAATTGTATATCTGCGGGATATAAGAAACAGCTGTGGATTTGGTATCCACAGCTGTTTCTTTTATTTTTCTGTTTTCTCTGTTTTTTTCTTTTTTCTCTTTTTGATCCTGCGGGTCGTCAGCAGGATGAGCAACAGCAGCAGGACGGCAGCGGCACATCCGCCGATGATGGAAAGCGTGTAGTCCGGTTTTTTTACAATGCAGTAGATCTGTCCGGCGGGTTCAGTCTCATCGCAGGTCAGTGTGATCTCTGCGTAGGAGCCCCTAAGCAGGAAATCGATCGGTGACCAGGAGTTCACGGAGGCATTCGGTTTGAGACGGTAGACTTCCACTTTTGAGCCGAAAGGATTGAGGAGTCTGAGCCGGTATTCCTCTTTGCTTTCCGCACCGCCTGTCAGCGTAACCCGGTAAATAACCGATTCCTTTGTCTGGTCATAGGTTAAGGCAGGATCATTCTCTATCTGCTCGATCTTCAGATCCGCATCTCCGTCAAAGACGTCATCGATATATCCCAGACTGCGCTCCCTGTCATCGGCAGCATTGCTCTTTAATACAGTGATGTTTTCTGTGTATTCCGCATCCAGTGTCAGATTGCCCTGCACCGTTTCAAATACGGTGTCTGGCCAGGTGCCGTAATAACCGCTCTTGGCAGGAACCTCAGGAAACGGAATGTCCTCATAACGACTGCCGTATTCCACATTTTTCAGACCCACATATTTGCCGTCAGCGCGGAAAATGACGCGGAGATTGCGGAATTCATAGGGCAGATCGGGAAGGGAAAGCAGCGTTTCATAGGAGATTTGGTCAATGGAGCCTGTGTAGTCGATATTGTCGATTCCGTTCAGATACTCTCCCACATAGTAATTGTCTGTGATATTTTCCAGGTGAGGTACCTCTGTGTCAGAGTCAATCTTAATCTGACCGCAGAGCGCACCGTACCGTCCGGTATGGGCAGTGATGGAAGGCATGGAGCAGCAGTTTTTGATGGTGGTCCCGAAGCCGGCCACGCCGCCTACATAGTCTCCGCCGGAAATGGTGGAGAGGACATAGGAATCCTTGATTACGGAGAGGGACTGTCCCGCAATGCCGCCTACGTAACCGCCGCCGGTGCTGGTGACAGAGCCGAAGCCTTTGGAGGCATTGACCACGCCGTGGCGCATGAAGCCCACGATGCCGCCGGAACCGTCGCTCTTGGCGGTGATATATCCGTCGTTGGTGCACTCATGAATGATGTTCTGGGTGGTATAGGTGGCATCCAGATTCTTGTTTACGCTGCCTGCAGCATTCCCCTCGGGGTCTTCCTCATCGATGGCCATGGAACCGGTAATGCCGCCGATGTTGATGTCTCCGTTTACCGTTCCGTGATTGGTGGAAAAAGAAACCTTGCCCAGTGTGGCGGTCAGGATCTCTAGGTCGGAAACATCCGTGTAGATAACGCCGTCGTTGCTGGTCAGCTCGGAAACTCTGGTATCCAGGGTATCATAGACATTCATCAGGTTGTCGTTGACTTTGCGCAGATCGTCTGTAAAGGTTCTGGAGTAGTGGCTGGTATCGTCGGTGATGCGCCCCAGCACCGCAGACATATTATCCAGATTGCTGTGCAGGTCTTCCACATTGGAGTCCAGACTCCGGTCGATCTGTACCAGCTGGAGGTCGGACTGGGTGGATAAAATGGAGTTGATCTCGCCCAGGGAACCCTGAAGTTTGCGGGCGGAACTCTGTGCGTTGACGCGTTCTGCCTCCAGCTGCGCTTCCAGTGCGGCTCTCTGGATCGGATCGGTTTCATTTGCCAGTTGTTCTTCCAGATCGGCAATATTGCGCAGCGAGGTGCTCAGTTCATTATAATACCCCTCTGCTTCCGCATATTTTACTCTTGCTCTGGCACGGTCCGCCTCGGAGATATTCTCGTTGGTTTCAATTTCGTTTTTGAGCTCGCTCATCATCGCATCCAGATCTGCCGGATCATCCATGGAGGTACCGGTGGCAATGCGGTTCAGGGAACTGATCGTATCGGAAACTTTATTGATCATCCGGTTGGCAGCTTCCGTGTTGGTGTTGATATAGTCCCGGGCGTTGTCGTACATTTCGTTGCTGATGTTGGTATTCTGGTCGGAGTAGTATTTCAGCTCGTTCATATCCCTGGTCAGGGCTGTATTGGAATCATCCACATCATTGATGGCTGCGTCGATACTTGCGTGGAGCGTATCGACAGAGTTTTTCACGCTGTTTTCATCCGTAATGGCGATGTAGGGTTCCATCTGTCCGACGATGCCGCCCACATCTTTGCGGCCAAGAACGTCCCCGCGGTTGGTACAGTTTTCTATGCCGCCTGCCTGCCGTCCAGCGATACCGCCGATATTATAACCTACATGTTCATACCCTACGGCGCCAGTGTTGGTGCAGCCCCGGATAAAACCCTTGGACAGACCGGCAATGCCGCCGGTGTCGGTTCCGCTCCGCAGTTTCAGATCCTCGGAATCATCCCTGAGGCTGGTGATCAGGTCGGGGGATTTCTCATCGTCTTCGGTCACCCATTCCTTGGTGTTGTTGACGCTCCCTTTGTTGACGCAGTTCTGCAGCATACCGTAGTTTTTGCCCACAATGCCGCCGGTGAAATAGTATCCCAGGATCTCGCCGTTGTTGACGCAGCCCTGAATGGTGCCGGAGGATTCATTGATCCCCGCAATACCGCCGGTCTCGGAGTCGGATTTGATGGTGCCGCTGTAGGAGCAGTTCAGGATCGTTCCGTAGTTGATTCCGGCAATGCCGCCGGTCACTTTACCGGAGGAAGGAGTCTGCACAGAACCGGCTATCTTCAGCTGTTCCACGATACCGTCCTTGCCCACATAGCGGAAAAAGCCGGTTACATACCCGTCGCCTCCGTAGCGGTAGCCGGAGATGGTGTGGCCGTTTCCCTTAAAGTAACCGTTAAAGATCGGAATGGAGGTAAATTCGGAGGACAGCAGTATGTCCTGAGTCAGTTCCACTGTTTTGTCGGTGGACCATTTGTCGTTGTGACAGTGTTCCGCCAATTCCAGCAGATCGTCTGTGTTTGTAATGTATATGGTCTCCGATACCGATGTGCTGTCCGCGGAATCCGTGACAGGTTCTGCAAATACCGGAAGCGGCACAGAGGAAAACAGGAGACATCCGATCAGAAAGGCGGCAGTATGATGCCGCAGACAGCTTAATTTACGCATTGTCAGTATCCTCCTCATAATCCGTATCTTCGTCATTGTCTTCTATTTCCTTGAGGTTGCCCAGTGTGACAATGGCGTTCACTTCACCCAAGACTCTCGCATGCACTTCGCCGATCAGTCTGCCGTTGATATAGCCGTTCACATGTCCGTCCACCGCCACAATGCCTACGCGGCGCTCCACCAGAGGGATCATGGAGACATTGAAACTGGTCTTATCGATGATTTTTTCCCCGATCAGCAGGATCTGAGGCAGGACGCACATAACCAGGAAAATGGAAATGATGGTTCCGCGTCCCAAGCATTGACCGATGCCGCAGATCGCACCGTCGGAGGACAGCTGCCCGATGGAGATACCGGCTAACACCATCATGGTTCCGGAGGTCACGATGGTGGGAAAGGCAAAGTTTAACGTTTCTATAATGGCATCCTTCCGGGGCATATGATCCTTCAGTTCCATAAAGCGCCCGGAGATCACGATGGCATAGTCAATGTTGGCACCCATCTGGATGGAGCTGACGATCAGATAACTCATGAAGAAAATGTTATCCTGCATCAGGGTCGGGAAAGAGAAGTTGATCCAGATGGCTCCCTGGATCACGGCGATCAAAAGCACCGGCATGCCTGCGGACAGGAATGTGAACAGCAGGACTGCCAGCACCGCCAGTATGGACACCACGCTTACCACGGTGTTATCAACCGCGAAAGTCTTTTGCAGATCATATTGGCTGGTGGATTCACCAATCACGTAGATATTGCCGTCATAGTATTTCCGGGCAATCTCATGCATCTCATCCAGAAAAGCAAAGGTCTCGTCGCCTTCCTGGGGGAGATTCAGGTAGACCAGCATGCGGCTGTAATCCTCACCCTTCAATTGATTTTGCGCCATTTCCATCTGGGTGTGTGCGTCGGACAGGGTTTTGTACAGGTCGTCGTCCAAAGTCACGTACCCCTCCTCCACTTCGTCATAGAGGAACATGATAATATCGATCAAAGGCACGCTGTAGGAGGAAAGTCCGTTGACTACCTTGGCGTAGTTTTCGTCGTCCACAGCGTAGGCAATATAGAGCAGTTCTGCAACCTCATAGTCCAGATCCATCAGCTCGGAGAAATCTCTTGCTGTGAGTTTGTCGGTCAGCATATAGCCGTCCATGGCTTCGATGTTGGAAAGACCCTGGGTACTCTTGACCTCGGGGTGTCGCTCCAATTCCGTCAGGAGTTTCTTTTCTTTTTCATAGCTGCCGGAGGGCACGATCAGGGCTACAAAGTTGGAGTCGCCGAAACTTTCCGTGATCATTTCATCCGCCAGCTGGGTTGCGTTCTGCACCGGAGTGTGCAGCTCGGAATAACCGTATACATAGGGCGTGCGGTTCGCAAGGATACAGGCGCCCACGATCGCGATGACAAACAGGATGGGTACTACATGTCTGGTGGCATAGTCGAATTTGCCGATAAAGGTGATCTTGGGCACGAAATTTTTATGTTTTGTTTTATCCATCAGATCGCCGAAGATCATGATCAGACCGGGCATCAGAAGGAATACGGACAACAGACTGAAAAAGATTGCCTTGATCAGACAGATGGCCATGTCTTTACCGATGCCGTACTGCATGAACATCATGGCGATCAGACCGCCTACGGTGGTCAGAGAGCTGGAAGAGATCTCTGGGATTGCCTTGCTCAGCGCAAGAATATTTGCCTCCCGGATGGGAAGATTCACATGCTCCTCTTTATACCGGTTACAGAAAATAACGGCATAGTCGATGGAGAGGGCAAGCTGCAGCACGATGGTCACGGAATCGGACACAAAGGAGATGGTGCCCAACAGGAAATTCGTTCCGGAGGCCAACGCCGCGGACGCCAGAAATGTCAGGATCAGCACGGGAACCTCAGCGTAAGTCTGGGAGGTAAAGATCAGCACGGTCAGCACGATGACTGCCACGATCACACTGACCACCTGCATCTCAGAGCGGATTTGATCCGCCGCGGCGTCTCCCATGGAGGTCGATACGTAGATGTCATAGTCAGCCAGCTTTTCCTTGATATCCTCCAATGCCGCCAGCGCCCGGTCGTCCTTTTCCGGGTAAATGAACGTGATGTCAAACAGCGCCGAGAAGTTGTGGAAATGTTCTTCGGAGTTATCAAAAGAGAGCATGGAGACATCTTCTCTTTCTCGGATCTCATCCGCCAGATTTTCGGCGTCTTCGTAGTTAATATTCATCACCATGACCTTGGCGGTCCCGTATGTAGTAAACTGTTCGTCCATGAGATTCAGGCCGATGGTGGTCTCCGCGTCGTCCGGCAGATAAGCCGCCAGGGAGTTCTCTACTTTAACCCAGTTGGCGGCGATGAGACAGAATAGGATGGCAATGCCGAACAACAGGAAAAACAGGTTGCGCCTGTCCACGATAAAGGTGGCGACCTTCAACATGGCACTGGGCTTTTCCTCCATATTCTCCGATAGATTTACGGTTTGTGTGTTCCCCTCATTCATACGTTTTACTTCCTTATAATTATATTGTTATATCCGTTAACCAATACAAAATAGCACTTTTAAGAGGTGAATTCAATAGATACGATTCTAAATTTTATATAAAAAAAACAAGCATCCGTCGGATACTTGTTTTCGTCATTTACTTTAACGGTTTTGCGCCGCCCTTTTCCTGGATGGTCGCTGCAAGCTGCTTGAAGAAGCCGGGCTTTTTCTCCGGGGCTTTCTCCACCTTGCCGTGCAGTCCCTTTACATCCAGTATGTAGATTCCGCTGATCACAGCCTTGACTTCCTTTTTGGTCGGAATGTCGTCAAAGATCTTCTCGTCGCTGATCAGAGAAACAATCTGGGGACCGACCTTTGCTTTGACGATCGGCAGCTTGGTGCTGCGCATCAGCTTGGGTGTTTCGTCCAGGACGATCTGCGGCAGGCCCGCATCCTTGAGTTTCATCCGCTTTTTATCAATGATCAGCATAGAGACCGTCTGTTTGTTGGCTTCCATCAGCTCCTGCTGTTCCGCCTGTTTTTTCTGGGCTTTCTTGCCGAGAAAATATAGGACGACCAAAGCAATGGCGACGACAGCCAGAATAACCAGTAACACAATGGTTCCCGTCTTCATGGTTAAGACCTCCTGCTTTTTAATTGCTTAAAGTTAACTATAACATACAATGTGTGAAATCTGCAATGTTAATTTCGAAAATTCTGTGTCCCAAAACTGAAAACTTTCTAAAATGCTTTTATTTGCGAAAATTTTGTGGTATAACAGTATAATAACGGGGGAATATAAACTGCGAGAGGAAGGAAAATTATGAAAAAATCATTTGTAAATGCGCTGGTTCTGACACTGGGCATCGTGCTGCTTGCCGGATGTTCCAAAGACCAGACCGGGCAGGAGTCGTCCCAGGGGACGGTTCAGGAGAGCGAGAGCACACAGGCCGCAGCTGAAAGGACCGGGGTGTTAAGTGACGGACAGAAGGCTTCGGATTTTGTCACGCTGGGAGAGTACAAGGGACTGGTCATCACGGCAGTGCCGGAGACTTATACGGAACAGGATTACGAGAATCAGACACAGCAGATCTATTTTAACTATGTCACGGAGGAGGATGGGATCAAGGACCGTCCGGTACAGCTGTATGACATGACAAACATTGATTATGAAGGGAAAAAGGACGGCGTGGCCTTCGAGGGCGGCACCGCGCAGGGTGCGACGTTGTTGATCGGTTCCCACACGTTTATCGACGGATTTGAGGACGGACTGATCGGGGTAATGCCCGGAGAAACCGTGGATCTGAATCTGAAGTTCCCGGACAATTATGCAAATTCCGCAGAACTTGCGGGACAGGAAGTGGTATTTACGGTCACGGTGAATTTCATCCCGGAGATGAAGGATGAAAGAGTGTCGGAGATCGGCGCGAAAGACGTTTCTACAGTGGAGGAACTGCGGGCTTTCGTGAAGGAAGGCATGGATGCGCAGGCCCAGGAGGAGTATTTGCAGGAGGCCCAGGATGAGATCTGGACGCAGATCATGGAAAATGTAGTGTTTGCGGAATTCCCGGAGGACATGCAGGTGAGAAGCCGCGAGGAATATGCAGGCATCCTGGATCAGATGGCGGCGAGCCGGGGGATTGATGCGGACACCTACGCACAGATGATGGGCATGACTTATGAGGATATGCTTACCCAGTATGCGGAAGGCTATACAAAGCAGCTTTTGATCATACAGGCGATCGCGGATGCGGAGGATCTGAATATTTCCGATGAGGAACTGACGGCGAGGATCAAGGAGTACACGGATGCCGCGGGACTGACAGAGGCGGATCTGGTGACGATGGGATTGACCAATGAGGATTTCAGGCAGAGTTATCTCTATGAGGATGTGATGAATTTCCTGATAGAGAATGCACAAAAGCAGAATCAATAAAAATGAAAAGATTAGAGGGAGAGAAGTATCATGGATCTGACGGATATCAGGGATTTATATCGTAAGAAAGAGGAGTATATCGGGAAGGAGATCACGGTCGGCGGCTGGGTGAGAAGCAATAGAGACTCCAAGAATTTCGGCTTTTTGGTGATCAATGACGGCACATTCTTTGAGCCGTTGCAGGTGGTATACGGAGACGGACTTCAGAATTTTGAAGCGGTCTGTAAGATGAACGTGGGGACCGCAGTGATCGTGAGCGGTACGATCGTGGCAACTCCGGATGCAAAGCAGCCGTTTGAAATGCAGGCGAAAGAGGTTGTGTTGGAAGGCGCTTCCACGGCGGATTACCCGCTGCAGAAAAAGAGACATTCTTTTGAATATCTGCGTACGATCTCTCATCTGCGCCCCAGGACCAATACATTCCAGGCGGTATTCCGCGTGCGGTCTTTGATCGCGTATGCAATCCATACCTTCTTTATGGACAGAGGATTTGTGTATGTGCACACGCCGATCATCACCGGAAGCGACTGTGAGGGAGCGGGCGAGATGTTCCAGGTGACCACATTGGATCTGAACAATCTGCCTAAGAACGAGGACGGCAGTGTGGATTACAGCCAGGATTTCTTCGGAAAGCCTACCAATCTGACGGTGAGCGGTCAGCTGAACGTGGAGACTTATGCGTTTGCATTTAAGAATGTGTATACATTCGGGCCTACTTTCCGGGCGGAGAATTCCAACACGACCCGTCATGCGGCGGAGTTCTGGATGATCGAGCCTGAGATGGCGTTTGCGGATCTGACGGATGATATGATCCTGGCGGAGAGTATGTTAAAATACGTGATCCGTTATGTGCTGGAGAATGCGCCTGAGGAGATGGCGTTCTTTAATCAGTTTGTGGATAAGGGACTGATCGAGAGACTGAACCATGTGGTGAACTCCGATTTCGGTCATGTGACCTATACCCAGGCTATTGAGATCTTGGAGAAACATAATGACCAGTTCGACTATAAGGTGTTCTGGGGCTGCGATTTGCAGACGGAGCACGAGAGATATCTGACGGAGGTGGAGTTCAAACGTCCTGTGTTTGTCACCGATTACCCGAAGGAGATCAAGGCGTTTTACATGAAGTTAAATGAGGACGGCAAGACGGTGGCAGCCATGGATTGCCTGGTGCCCGGCATCGGTGAGATCATCGGCGGCAGCCAGCGTGAGGATAAGCTGGAGGTGCTGGAGCAGCGGATGGATGAGTTGGGTCTGAAGAAAGAGGATTACGGGTTCTATCTGGATCTGCGCAGATACGGTTCGGTGCGTCACGCCGGATTCGGACTGGGCTTTGAGAGATGTGTGATGTATCTGACCGGAATGGGTAATATCAGAGATGTGCTGCCTTTCCCAAGAACGGTGAACAACTGCGAACTGTAAGTTTGAGCCGGATGTCCGGAGCAGGGCGGTCATAGGGGTGGTTACATGAGAAAGGTATTGAGGAGATTTCTGAAAAAGTGCATAGGCATTCTGATGATCCTGGTGATGATACTGCCGACGGTGACTTATTTTGCGAACAGCCGTATGACGGCGGAAGCAACGACCATTACCGATGTGCAGAAGAACATTGACAAGATCAATCAGCAGATCAACAAGCTCAACCAAAATGTGGAGAACATGGAGGAGAAGCAGGAGATCCTGGAAGAAGAGATGGAGGATCTGAATGCGGAGATCGTCAATACGATGACCAGTATCGGCATGAAGGAAGATGAGATTGGTGAGACGGAGGTTGCGCTCACTCATAAAGAAGCCGATATTGAGGTTACGGCTGCCGAATATGAAAAGGCCAAAGAGACGGAAGCAAAGCAATATGAGGATATGATCGTCCGCCTGCGCAAGATGTATGAAAACGGCGGGGAGCAGAGCAGTCTGAATATGCTGCTTGCCGGAAACGGATTGGCGGATATGCTGAATCAGATGGATTTTGTGGAGTCGGTATATGCGTATGATCGCCAGAAACTCACTGAATTTGCCGAGACAAAGGAATTGGTGCTGGAACTCTGGAATCAGCTGGAGGAGGAAAAGCTGAATCTGGAGGAGGAGAAGCGGCAGCTGGAACTGGACAAGCAGGCCTTGGAGGGACAGAAGAAAGATCTGGACAGCCTGCTGGCGCGAAAGAAACAGCAATCCGCCAATTACGATGCGGAGATCAAGAAAGCGAAGCAGGAGGCAAGTGTGGCCAAGAAGCAGCTCCAGCAGGAGCAGCAGACGCTGAAACGACTGCAGGAAGAGGCAAAACGGAACAACAGCACCGTCACCAGCAATGCTGCCAACGGTACTTACACGACCAATTACAATTCCGTTATTGATGCCGCTGACGGAAGTGACCTGGGAAAGCAGGTTGCCAAGTATGCCTGCCAGTTTATAGGCAATCCCTATGTATTGGGGGGCACAAGCCTGACAAACGGAGCGGACTGTTCCGGATTTACCTATCGCGTATACAGTGATTTCGGCTACAAGCTGCCCAGGACTTCCTATGAGCAGCGCAGCGCCGGGAGAGGCGTCAGCTACAGTGAGGTGCAGCCCGGGGATCTGATCTGTTACAGCGGGCATGTGGCGCTTTACATCGGCGGCGGCATGATCGTGCATGCCAGCACCCAGAAGACGGGCATCAAGATCGGAAACGCACAGTACCGCGAGATCCTTGCGGTGAGACGGATTATCTAGTGAATTTATTCATACCCCTTGGGAATTGTTCATACATTGTATAAACGATTCTTTAAGGGGTATTCTTTTGAAAGATTATATCGAGGAGCGAGCGGTTTCTATCGCCAATTATATCATTGATCACAATGCCACCGTGAGACAGACGGCCGGGGCGTTCGGCGTATCCAAATCCACTGTACATAAGGACGTGACTGACAGACTTTCAAAGATCAATCCGGCGTTGGCGACACAGGCGAGGAAGGTGTTGGATGTCAATAAGTCGGAGCGCCATATCCGGGGGGGTATGGCTACGAAGGAGAAGTACCTGCACAAAGCGCAGCGTGTGTGACCGGACGTATGTGCCCAAAGACTATATATAGCGTAAAAAAACCACTGCGGAGCAATCTGTAGTGGTTTTTTTTGGAAAAAATCTGAAAAATATTTGCTGAAAATGTGCATTTGCACATTGATTATATCAGACAAATAGTTTATAATAGATACAGTTTCATACTGGGGTCAGTAGGGCGACCAACAGCATGCTTTGGGGCATGTATGGGGCGTTTCTGCATAATACCGCAGATATATGGGAGGTCAGAATGGGCAAGCAAGTATTACAGATGAAATATCATCCTGCGAAGAAGGAAGTGGAGTTCCACCGTTTTGATAACGGACAGGAAGTTTCAATCAAGAACGACAGCCGCCTTATGCAATATATGGGCATGAAGGGCAAGTTCGTTTTGCAGGATCACGGAAATGCTTTCTTTGAGGACATCACACATGCATTTGACAATCTGGAAGAGATTGAGATGCAGGTTGTTACGACGAAGATGGACTATGAAGACTTTGTGCAGATGGTGGAGTATTACAATGCAGAGCCGGATGCATGCAAGATCACGCCGACTCTGATCGCGGAGTTGCCTGATATGACGCATACTTTTGCGGAAGTTAAAAAGTATGGGGAGCAGGCTGCTGAGATCCTGGGAAGACACAGACAGAATCTGTTTGAGATTCCTTTGGAAAATGAAAATGTAAAGAAGAGTGCGGAGAGTTTTGCGGAGCAGATCGACGAGGAGCGCAACAACATTCATGACAAGATTGACAGTCTGAATGACAATGCGGTGAGCCTTTGCTTTACCGGTGTGTACAGTGCCGGAAAGTCTACTCTGATCAATGCACTTCTGGGATATAAGATCCTGCCGGAGAAGATCACCTCCGAGACAGCGAAGATGTTCTGCATCTCCAGCCCGAAGGCAGGCGAGTGCGTAAGGATCATCTTTAATATTGACGGCACCTATTCCGAACTGGATTGGAATGATGTGCTGGTTGGATTTGCATTCTCACAGGGACTTGCGGAGAATCCCACCAAGGCGACGATCCAGGAGGAGGTCACCAGAGTGCAGCAGGAGAAACTGCCGCAGCATGAGCAGATCAGAGCGATCCTCACCATGCTGAACACGATGGACAACGTTTCCGCAGACATCCGGATCCGTTTCCCGGTGGCTCTGGACAGTGCGAATGTACAGTACATCATTTACGATACACCCGGTACCGACAGTAACTATGCGGAGCATCAGACCGTTTTGATGGATGCGCTTTCCGAGCAGAAGCAGTCCATCCTGATCTTCGTTGCGGCGCCGAATAAGACGGAGGGCAGCGGCAATAACGCGTTGCTGAAGTACCTGAAGGAAGCCGAGGAAAAGAACAGCAAGACCAGCATTGATATCAGCCGTTCGCTGTTTGTGATCAACTGGTCTGATTGTATTGACTCCGATGCCAGAAAAGATCTGCAGCATGAGGAGATCAAGTATAAGGACGATGATTCTTTCTCCATCCGCCTGGCGGATAAGAAGCTGTTTTTCATCTCCGCAAAATACGGTTATGCCGCAAGAGCCATGAGAAACGGGATCGCTTCCGAGAAGGATATGTCCGAGTTTAACAAAGGTCTGACCAATATGACCGATAAGTTCGGCGGCTATTGCTACAGAGAGAACCGCTGCGCTATGTCCGAGTTCGCCACCAAGCGGATGACGGAGCGCTGTGAGGAGGCTTTGAAAGAGGCAGAGGAAAAGAAGGACGATGTGTCCGTATTGGAAGTGGCTGCCGGCCTGTATGCACTGGAAAGCGAGATCCTGCAGTACGGTGAGAAATACGCGTCCGCTGTAAAGGCTTCTGCGATCATTGACAGTGTGGACAAGGCATTGTCCAAGTTGAGCAACCGTGCCGTATCCCTGCGTGAGAGCAATCGCGAGGAGATCAAGGCGATTGAGAAGAATATTGTGGAGCTGCGCAGGACCATCAATGAGGCCATCGAGAAGGAGTACAATAATTCTTCCATTCCGGAGAATACGCCGCTCCCAGAGGAGGCCAGCATGACGCTGGGTCTCGATCGGGCAACGCTGTACAGTTCCATCGTAGGAAACACAAAAAATTACATGGATCATGAGCTGAGAGGCTGGTTCCTGGGACTGTTCGGTCGTGTGAAAGTGAAGGATCGCGATAAGGACAATGTACGCGATATGATCAACAGCGCGATCGATGATTACACGGATAAGTTCCTGACACAGAGACAGATCCTGCTGGAGAGCCAGAGAGATATTTTCATGGATGCAGTGAAGCAGACCATTATGGACAACGGTAACATCTCCAAGGCGGCGAAGAAGTTCTTCCTGGATGTGCCGGCTCCGCAGGTAGTGAAGCCCGGTATCACCAACTGGGGAGAGTTGTATGATTCCCATTGCCGTACCGAGAAATTCCTGATGTTCAAGGGCGAATATCTGGATAAAGTCGGCTTTGTTCAGGATGTGGAGAAGATGCTGGTGCAGATCGCAGACAGTATGTACATGGATTACAGCAGAGATTACAGAAACGCACTGGAGTCCCTGCTACAGCAGATCAAGACCCAGTTTGAGGGCAATCTGGATACCTACTCGCTGTATATGAAGGCTATGGTGGAGAACCGCGACGCAATGCAGCAATTGGGTGAAAAGGTGGCGGATGTGGCAACAGAGCTGTTTGACTGCCAGAAGCAGTTGAATGACATCATCTGGAATCTGAGACTGACTTCGTTCTGGCTGTAAGGGAAAAGACGTGGGATAATAAGAAAAGATTTGAGGGCACAGCCTCGGAATGGGGCTGTGCTTTTCTAAGTTAGAGGAGCGTTTCTAACATTGTTTCGCGAGAATGGGGAGAGAGGGTTTGGGTGATTCGGAGCAAAAAAAGAAAAGGGAGCAGGCAGGCAGTGCGCTGGCGGCACAGGTTCTGCAGCTGGCCCACGATGATCTGCTGATGCATCTGCGCTTTTTTGATACGGCGCTGGCAAAAGTCCCGTGGAGAGAGCGGAACGGGATCGGCTGTATGGCGACGGACGGGGCAGTCTGTTATTATGACCCGGTGTGGGTGTTGCAGACCTATCAGAAAGAGGAGAAGCGCATTGCCAGGATTTATCTGCATATGCTGCTGCACTGCGTGTTCGCTCACAGCTTTCAATACGAAAAGCTGGAGGGAAAATACTGGGATCTGGCGGCGGATATTGCGGTGGAGAATGTGATCCTGGACATGCAGCTGACAGATGTGTCATTAGAGCAGGATGCGGATGTAAAGCGGAAGTTGAAGATCTTAAGGGAGGATATCGGACCGCTGACTGCGGAGCGGATCTACCGGTATTTCAGGCATAATCCGCTCACGGAGCGGGAGGAGCAGGAGCTTCATGCACTGTTTTTGCAGGATATACATTCTCTGTGGCGGCCTGCGGAAAATTATGAGATCGGACTGGAGCAGTGGAAGAAGATCAGTGAGCGGATCAAGGCAGATCTGAAGTCTTTTACCAAGGCACGGGCGGGGGCGGAGACTCTGGAGAAGAATCTGGAGGAAACCACCAGGGACCGCTATGACTACAGTGAGATCCTGCAGCGGTTTACGGTGATGGGGGAAGATATCACCGTAAATGATGAGGAGTTTGATTATATTTATTACACTTACGGTTTGGAGCGTTACGGGAATCTGCCGCTGATCGAGCCTTTGGAGTACAAGGAAACCCACAAGGTGCGGGAGTTTGTGATTGCCATTGACACGTCGGCGTCCTGCAGGGGATCGGTGGTGCGGAATTTTTTGCGAAAGACATATTCCATCCTGAAGTCGTCGGAGAATTTTTTTCATAAGATCAATGTACATATCATTCAGTGCGACAATGAGGTCAAAAATGACACAAAAGTCACTTCTGAGGAAGAATTTGAGAATTTTATGAAGTATGGGAAACTCACAGGGTTCGGGGCAACGGATTTCAGGCCGGTGTTCACGTATCTGGAGGAGCTGAAAAGTCAGGGGGAATTTGAGAACCTGAAAGGGCTGATCTATTTCACGGACGGCTATGGCATCTATCCGGAAAAGATGCCGGATTATGACGTGATCTTTGCATTTCTGGATGAGGATGAAAATCGGACCGCGGTGCCGCCCTGGAGTCTGAAAGTGGTGTTGGAGAGCGAGGAGTTTGAGGATGAACATTAAGCAGGCGAAAGAATATATCAAGGATTCGGTGAGACTCTATTTAAAGAAAAATGAATTCGGGGAGTACCGGGTGCCGGTGGTCAGACAGCGTCCCATCTTTTTGTTGGGGGCGCCGGGGATCGGCAAGACGGCCATCATGGAGCAGATCGCACAGGAGATGGGGATTGCGTTGGTGTCTTATTCCATGACCCATCACACCAGGCAGTCGGCGCTGGGACTGCCCTTTATCACGCAGAAAAATTACGGTGGACAGGAGTACAGCGTGTCGGAATACACCATGAGTGAGATCATTGCTTCCATTTACGATACGATGGAGCAGAGCGGCATCAAAGAGGGGATTCTGTTTCTGGACGAGATCAACTGTGTGTCGGAGACGCTGGCGCCCTCCATGCTGCAGTTTTTGCAGTACAAGGTGTTTGGCAGACACCAGGTGCCAGAGGGCTGGATCGTAGTGACGGCGGGAAATCCGCCGGAGTACAATAAGTCGGTGCGGGAATTTGACGTGGTGACGTATGATCGGTTGAAGCTTCTGGAGGTGGAGCCGGATTTCGGCATCTGGAAAGAGTATGCGGGGGAGAAGCGGCTGCATCCGGCGATCGTGAATTTCCTGGATCTGAAGAAGGATGCGTTTTACTGTATGGAGATGACCACCAAGGGGCGCAGCTATGTGACGGCCAGAGGCTGGGAGGATCTGTCCCAGATGCTGCAGCTGTATGAGGAAGAGGAGCTTGCCGTGGAGGAGAGCCTGGTGGGGCAGTATATCCGCAACGACCGGATTGTGAAGGAATTCACGGCCTACTATGACCTGTTTAACAAATATAAGAAGGATTATCACATCAATGCGATCCTGGCCGGGAATGCGCCGGCGCAGGCGGTGGAGAAGGCGAAGACGGCGGCTTTTGATGAGCGTTTGTCCCTGCTAGGCATGCTGCTTGACCGGGTGCAGGCGGACATGAAGGATGTGATGGAGCAGGCGGCGTATCTGAAAGATCTGCAGGCGCCTCTCGTGGCGGTGAAGGAGAAAGCAGTCGGGGCAGACGGCGCCTCAGATGCAGGCGCGGCAGATGCGGACAGAGCAGGCGCTGGTAACGCGGGACAGAGTGGAAAAGATATTATTTTGACACAACTGTCACAAATAACTGAGGTAAGACGGAAGAAGATGGAGAATCTGCAGATGGCAAATTCTCTGTCCGAGGCGGATCGCAGAAGGCATCTGCGGGTGCTGCGTTTCCTGGAGGAGTGTCAAAAGGGCCTGTATACGGCGGATGCGGTGAATGCAGAGGAGGCTTTTGACGTGATTCGGGGGAAATATGACGGAGATGTCGCAAACATGAAGCAGGAGACCGCGAAGACGAAGGCTGAGCTGGAGGCATTGTTTGCGTTTGCGGAAGCGGCCTTTGCGGAGGGGAATGAGATGCTGATCCTGGTGACGGAACTGACCGTGCATAATGCCAGCGCCCAGTTTATTGCGACCTTTGGCAGCGAAGCCTACAATCGGCACAACAAAGACCTGATGCTGGGGGAGCGGAGCAATGATATCAAGGCGCAGATCGCTTCCCTAGGCATATAAAGGTATCGGAAGGGAGGAAGTGTTATGGATGTGGTTTCTATTGAATGTCCAAACTGCGGTGCGAAGATTGAGCGAAAACCGGGAGAATACTTTGTAACCTGCAAGTATTGCGGGGGAGAAGTATGTTTTGACGAGATCAAGGAGGAAGCACAGATCGGCAGATTGAAAAGTAAGCTGGATGTGCTGGAGAAAAAAGATAAAGATGAGGAAGCTGTCCGTAAATCCCTGCAAAGCTGGGTGAAAAAACGCAATATTACACTTGGGATCATGAGCTTTTTACAATGCTTCGGATTTTTCCTTGTGGGCTGCAGTGGCGAGGATCCCGCAGATGATGGGCTGGTGGGGTTGGGAAGCATGTGCATACTGGCCGCGATCGGTATGCTGATCGCAGCACCCATTGTTCTGGGTGCACTGTATCCGGATTATAATATTTTGAGCGGTCAAAAAGATTCTACGGCCAGGATAAAAATGTGGCTGAAGCTTTTCGGTATCAGCCTGTGCATCTGCTTAGTGTCTGTTATTCTGGCGTTTGTGATCCTGAGCATTTTAGGTTTTGTGGATTAACGGTACAAAGGTGGTATTATGGTGAAAGAATGGGAGTTCCCCATACCGGGGGGAAGCCTGTACTGTGAAAAAATTGAATCGGAACAGACAGGAAGCGGAATTCGTATCACGAGAATGCAGGGGCTTGCCGGCGAGGTGGAAATACCGGAGCGCATTGAAGGTGTGCCGATATTGGCCATCGGACGCAAGGCTTTTCTCAGCAAGAAGAATCTGCGGAAAGTGACGGTTCCGGGAACTGTGACGGAGGTGGGGGACTGGGCCTTTGCGTATTGTGACCATCTGCATACGGTGCGATTTGTGCATGAGGGAGAGGCTGATGGAAAGAGCGAAGAAAAGTCTGGTGCGGGAACAAAATTGCGTTTCGGCAAGTCGGTTTTTCTGGAGTGTCATAACCTGCGTTATGTGTACGTAAAGGATGGCAGCGAGTCCACGGCGGCGCTGTTGGCGGCGGCTGTGACCACAGCGGAGGCGCCCTACCTGTTGGATGCACAGGAGGCAGGCAGCAGGGAGTGGCTGGAGAAGTGGGATGCCAGGATGTTTGCTGTACTGCACAGCGCGGACGAGGAAGGGTATTCCAAGCAGGTGTTGTGCGGGGAGGAAGATTACGGCAGCACAGACAAGGTGGCATACGAGAGCGGCAGGCGAAAAGTAAAGGTGCGGCTGTTGCTTTTGCGGTGTCTATATCCGGAGGGGCTTGCGCCCGAGCGACGGAGTGAGATGGAAGCGTATCTGCGGGAGAAGGACGAGACCTGGCAGGTGATCTTAAAAGAGCACGGCGAGGATCAGGCTTACTATAAACTGTTCACCGACCTGGGTTGTGTGACGGAGGATAATTTTGATGCGCTGCTTCGAGAGGTGGGCGAGGACTGTCCGGAGCTGCGGGCCTATCTGATGCGGTATAAAGAGGAAGTCTTGGGGTATTCGGATTTTTTTGCGGGACTGCAGTTGTGAGGAAAAAGATGGATTCCGGGTTGAATTACAATATGCGAAAGTCAGATAAAAACTTGTTTGTTCAACTTGAACAAACAAGTTTTTTGTGTTATAATGACATCTTATAAGAGGAGTACATAAGTATGATTAAAGTTGATTGTGAATATAATATAAAAGAAGATATAGGGTTTATTTTGGAAACAGAAAAAATGAATAATGCTGAACTCTCTGAAAAAACAAGAATTTCAAGAACTACACTTGATGAAATCGAGAAAAAAGGTAAGACTACGGAAACCGTTTATGAAAAATTCTATTCTTATATCTATTTGAACAAATACAGAATTAACGCTGTTAAAGAAGAATTGATAAAAGAAAAATATCATAATGTACTGTTTCATGGTTCTAAAAATGGTTTATCAGAAGTAACGGTTACAGGTTCGAGAAAAAATTGCGATTTTGGGAAAGGGTTTTATCTGGGAGAAACCTATAATCAGGCTTTAGCATTTATATGTGAAAATGAAAAATCTTCTGTGTATTCGTTTCATTACTCGCTTAGCGATTTAAAAATCCGGAAATTTGAATGCTCGTTGGAATGGATGCTTGCTATTTGCTATTATCGCGGAACATTGGGAGACTTTTCCCAAAATAAGGAAGTTATAACAATTGCTGCGGAAATTGAGAGTTCGGATGTGATCATTGCTCCTATTGCCGATAATAAAATGTTTTATGTAATGGCGCAGTTTACGGATGGAGAAATCAATGCAGATGTTGCACTCCATTCATTGTCGGCATCAAAGCTCGGACTTCAATATATATTTAAAACAGATAAAGCGTTGGACAGGTTAGTTCCGATTGAAAAGTATTATATTTGTAATCCGGAGCGAGAAGACTGTAAGAGACTTTTAAATGAACGAAGCTATGAAATAGATACAAAACTAAAGTTGGCAAAGAGAGAGTATAAAACAGGTTTATATATAGAGGAAATATTAAAATGAGAAAGTTTGACCATAATGGCTTGTTGCTTGCTGAATATCAGGGAGCCCTATTTGAAAAATCAAATGAATTGAATTGTTCTACTGCTGTCTATATTAGAAGATTTTTACATTCAGACTTGTTAAAAAAACTTGATACGAATAATCCAGCATCTTTGTCTATGGATGTTAATGAGGGAGTAAATAGTATTATAGATCAATTTGGAATCTCTGACTACGGAAAAATTAAATATTCAAAAAGTGCGCTGTTTTGGATGGGATACATGTATAGATATATTTCATATACAAGAGAGCTTTCCACAAAATTCGTTATGAAACTATTCAGTTATAAACAAATGAATGATGTTTATTTTACGTTTCATACCCAGGATCCGGAATGGTGTATTCAAAATCTGCTGGAAATCAATAATTTGTCGGAGAGCGTCTTTGACAATAACAGTAGGTTAAAAGAAACAATACGGGAAAAAGGTAATTATTGATTTCTTAATTCTTTTTGAAAATTCATTTAGACTGGTGACGCAAAAGTCAGATTGTGATATGCTAGATAGAGTATGAGATAAACTGTAAATAGAATCGCAATATGTTAAAAACGAGAGATTAAAATGTAAAATGAGGGAGAAACGGGATGGGTATGACTCTGGAACAGGCAAAGGAAAAGTTGGAAAAATACGGACAGCAGCATGTGCTGAAGTATTATGAGGAACTGTCCGAGGCGGAGAAACAGGCGCTGCTCGATCAGATCGAGGCTACGGATATGAGTATTCTGGAGGCTTGTCTGCATAAGGAGGATCTGGCGCAAAAAGGTGTGATCACACCCCTGGCGGCGATGCAGATCCCGGAGATCGAGGCGAACAGAGAGAGTTTTACCGAGACCGGTCTGGAGGCGATCCGGGCAGGTAAGGTGGGCGCAGTGCTGTTGGCTGGCGGTATGGGCACCAGACTGGGCTCTGACGGCCCTAAGGGCGTATACAACGTGGGGCTCACCAGAGAGTTGTACATCTTTGAATGCCTGATCAACAATCTGATGGATGTGGTAAAGCAGGCGGATGCTTGGATCCATCTGTTTGTCATGACCAGCGACAAGAATCATGACGAGACAGTGTCTTTCATGAAGGCGAAGAATTATTTCGGCTACCGCGAGGAATATGTGCATTTTTTTAAACAGGAGATGGCGGCAGCCACTGATTATAACGGTAAGATTTATCTGGAGGAGAAGGGCAAGCTTTCCACTTCTCCCAACGGAAACGGCGGATGGTTTATCTCCTTGAAGAATAGCGGGCTGTTGGATTTGGTTCACAATGAGGGCATCGAGTGGCTGAATGTGTTCGCGGTGGATAATGTGCTGCAGCGGATCGCAGATCCCTGTTTTGTGGGTGCCACGATCCAGAAGAACTGCGTGGTGGGCGCCAAAGTGGTAAAGAAGAATGCGCCGGATGAGAAGGTGGGCGTGATGTGTCTGGAGGACGGCAAGCCCTCTATCGTGGAATACTATGAGCTGACGAATGAGCTGATGAATGCGAAGGACGAAAACGGAGATCCTGCGTATTATTTCGGCGTAATTTTGAATTATCTGTTTAAGGTCGCGGATCTGGAGCGTACCGTGGAAAACAAGCTGCAGCTGCACATTGTGGAGAAAAAGATTCCGTATCTGGATGAGAACGGGAACTTGGTGAAACCGCAGCAGCCTAATGGGTATAAGTTTGAGAATCTGGTGTTAGATATGATCCATGAGATGGATTCCTGCCTGCCCTTTGAGGTGGTGCGGGAGAAAGAGTTTGCCCCGATCAAGAACGCGACGGGGGTGGATTCGGTGGAGAGTGCCAGAGAGCTTTTGAAGAAGAACGGCGTGGAGCTGTAACGGAGTATTTAAAGGAGGACGGCGCAGATGAATGATCAGCATGAAATTGTCCTCTACCAGGTGGATGATACCAATGTTTGCGTCAGTGTTACAGGAAAAACCGCTGCTGAATTGATCCATGAGCGTGCAGATGCTCAGAAGCCTACCATGGGACTCACTACATGGAAGGATGCGCCAGATGGCAAAATCCTTAAAAAGGATGTGGTTGTTGCCAAGAATTACCTCAACGAGAAAGAATTGTCGAGGCTGAATCGATTGGTTACGATGTTTATTGACTATGCTGAGCTTATGGCCGAGGATGAAGTCTTAATGAGCATGCAGGACTGGGTGGACCAGACAGATCAATTTCTAAAGAATAACAGAAGAGATGTGCTTCCAGATAAAGGACGGATATCCCACGATGAAGCCGTCAAGAAGGCAGCAAAGGAATACGAGATCTTCAGAATAAAGCAAGATCAGGAATATGTCTCCGAATTTGACCGTCAGACTGAAAAGTATTTTAGAGGAGAATAAGAAAAACAGACGTAGGAAAGAGAAAGAAAGTCTAAAGAGAGCGAGGAATAGATCATGAAGATTTTGGTGACAGGCGGAGCAGGGTTTATCGGGAGTCACACTGTGGTGGAACTGCAGGAGGCGGGCTATGATGTGGTAGTGTTGGACAATCTGTGTAATTCCAGTAAGAAGTCGCTGCAGCGCGTGGAGGCGATCACGGGAAAGACAGTGCCTTTTTATGAGGCGGATATTTTGGACAGGGAGGCTCTCACGGAGATTTTCACCAAGGAGCAGCCGGACGCGGTGATCCATTTCGCCGGATTGAAGGCGGTGGGCGAGTCCGTGCAGAAGCCCTGGGAATACTATGAGAACAATATCGCGGGTACGCTGACTTTGGTGGATGTGATGCGCAAGCGCGGGGTGAAGAACATTATCTTTTCTTCCAGCGCGACAGTGTACGGCAATCCGGCGTTTATCCCAATCACCGAGGAGTGTCCCAAGGGACAGTGCACCAATCCTTACGGCTGGACCAAGTCCATGCTGGAGCAGATTCTGTCGGATATCCAGAAGGCAGATCCGGAGTGGAATGTGATCCTGCTGCGCTATTTTAATCCGATAGGCGCGCATAAGAGCGGCACCATCGGGGAGAATCCTAACGGCATCCCCAACAACCTGATGCCCTATATCACGCAGGTTGCGGTGGGCAAGTTGAAAGAGTTAGGTGTGTTCGGCAACGATTACGATACGCCGGACGGAACCGGTGTGCGGGATTATATCCATGTGGTGGATCTGGCGCGAGGGCATGTGAAGGCACTGAAGAAGATTGAGGAGAAGGCGGGGCTTCGAATCTATAATCTGGGTACCGGCGTGGGCTACAGTGTGCTGGATATCGTGAAAAACTTCGAGGAGGCTACGGGTGTGAAGATTCCGTATTCCATCAAACCCAGACGGGCGGGAGATATCGCCACCTGTTATGCGGATGCGAGTCTGGCAAAGGAGGAGCTTGGCTGGACGGCGGAGTACGGAATCAGGGAGATGTGTGAGGATTCCTGGAGATGGCAGAAGAACAATCCGAACGGGTATGAGGACTGAGAATTTGTTTGGAGGGATATTAAGATGAGCGAGATTGATGATCTGGTAAATATGATCGACGGGAAGATGAATGGCGGCGTGAGCAGGCTCAAGGTGGAGTTCTCCGAGGCGCAGAAGGTGGACACGGTGAAGGAGCAGTATCATCACGGGCGCTGCGATGTGGGGAGCCCTTGGGCAAAGGGAACGGTGTCCAACTGTGATGCGGTGGATATGCCTGGGGAAGGCGACCGCTAAAACGGCTACGATAAAGTGAAGACGGCAAAGTGAAGGTAGAAATGAAATGTAGGGCGACAATAGGTGAATAACCGAAAGTCGCCCTGTTTTATGAATTTAAAATTTTTTCAAATACCCAACCAAAATGAGATGAGGATTGTCTATCTTATTGAGAACGTACTCTAAGAGCGTTCGTGTTGTTACGGGAGGAGAAGGCAAACTGGCGAAACTGGTGGAGCGCACAAAGGCAGGGGATATGGATGCTTTTGGGTCGCTTTACCGGGAGACAAACCGCAGGGTGTATTTTATCTGTCTGCATTTTATGAAGGAGAGACAGGAGACGGAGGATATGATGCAGGAGGCGTATCTTGCGGCATTCAAAGGTCTGAAGGAGCTGCGGGAACCGGAGCGCTTTCGGGGATGGGTGGAGCAGATCGCGGTGAACCGGTGTTGCTCTATTATTTCAACAATCTTACGGTAGAGGAGATCGCGGAGCTGATGGAGTGTCCCGCCGGAACCGTCAAATACCGGCTGAGTGTATCCCGCTCCAAGATTAAAAAGGGCGTGGAAGCTTATGAGCATAAGACCCATGACAAGCTGTATTCCTTTGCGGGAGTGCCCTTTCTGGCGCTGCTTTTGTCGGAGGAAGCGAAGGCGTGCGAAGTGCCGGAGCTGACGGAGCAGATCATGGGAGCGGTGCGGGAGCTGGGCGCAGGTACTCAGGCGGCGGGAGTAGGTGCAGCAGCGGATGGCGCAGGCGTACAGGCAGCAGGCGTGTCGAAAGACGCGGGCAATGCGGTGGGAGCGGCGACAGCAGTGATACACAATAACCAACAGTCCAAGGAAGAGACGGCCATTTCGGCGGATGCAGAAAATTCTCAGGGCGGGCAGGCTTCCGGCGGGGAAAGCGCGGCGGCAGGACAGAGCGCAGCAAACGATCGAAGCGGGCGGAGCGGAAAGCAAGTATGATGAAAGCATGAAAGGCAGAGTTGAAGGAACCAGCTATATCAATGACTATTTTGGATTTTGGGCTGATCTGGACGAAAACTGGGAACTGAAGGATTATGACGCTATCGTTGCAGGGACATCACTGGCGAAAGAGACTTTTACCGAACTGTTGGCAGGTTATAATCACTTGACAATTTTTGTCGGAACCAATCATAGCGGCGGCGATGATATGGGATTTTTCTGGGTTGAAATCGCTGATGAGGCTAATTATGATACAGAGTTTGCGCAGGAGATCATTCCTGAAAATGTGAAGGAGGCACGTTTTCGGAGGCAGGTGACACATGTGGCAAGCACTTCATGGTTTGGCACGCGGGATGATGTCATGTATTTAGGAACTGTGGAATGCGGTGATTTGAAAGGCTACTATTACATACATGAAGCGGTGGAGTACGATGGGAGTCCTAATATAACAGAGGATATTTTTCTGTTTGACAATAATATCTGTGTGCGAATTAATATCGGTCCATGGAGTTATGGGGTAGAAAATATCGAACAGCTTCGGGAGCGGCTGGCTGCCATCGAGGAGCACCTGCCGTTGAAAAATCGGGTAGAAACGGAAGTGATCACGGAGCGGATAGAGGAGCAGTAAAGGGAATTTGAGAGGAATTTGGCGGAAAAAAATGTTTAGAACTTGCGGAAATCGGTTTTTTATATGATAATAAAATCAGTTGGAGTTACATTAAATTTATCAAAAGAGAAGGAGTGTGGAAAATATGCGTTATGAGGTAAAAGGCGGCAGTCTTCCGGTGTTAGTGTGCCAGCTGGAGGCAGGAGAGCAGATGGTCTGTGAATCCGGGGCAATGTCCTGGATGGATGACGGAATCGAGATGCAGACGGAAGGCGGCGGAATCGGGAAGGTGTTCGGGCGGATGCTGTCCGGGGAGGCGCTTTTCCAGAACCGCTATATAGCAAAGCGTGCGGGCGAGATTGCGTTCGCGTCCAAGTTTCCGGGATCCATCGTGGCATATGAGGTGACGCCGGATAAGCCGGTGATCCTGCAGAAGACCGCTTATCTGGCAAGCTGCGGCAATGTAGAGTTGTCAGTTTATTTACAGCAGAAGATTGGCTCCGGCTTCTTCGGAGGCGAGGGATTTATCATGCAGAAGGTGTCCGGAAACGGTCTGGTGTTTGCGGAGATTGACGGTGCGGCGATGGAATATGTATTGCAGCCGGGACAGCGCAAGATTATTGACACGGGATATCTGGCGGTGATGGACGGCACTTGCAGTCTTGACACGCAGACGGTCAAGGGTGTGAAGAATGTGCTGTTGGGCGGCGAGGGACTGTTTAACACAGTGCTCACCGGTCCGGGGAGGATCACACTGCAGACGATGCCGATCAGCAAGACGGCGATGACGTTGTACGGGTATATGCCGCATCCGTCGAAATAGAATTTTTAAAAAGCCAGCAGATCCGGGCGGTATATGCCGCCGCAGACTGCTGGCTTTTGATTTGTGCGCCTGGCAGCGCACGTTTTTACGCAATATAAAGATACATACAGATAAAGTGGCAGAAGCTTCCTGCCATGACGAACAAATGGAACACCTCGTGGGAGCCGAACCATTTGTGCTTTGCGTTAAAAACGGAAAGTTTCAGCGCGTAGATCACGCCGCCCACCGTGTAGATAATGCCGCCGGCCAAGAGCCACAGGAAAGCCCCGGTAGGAAGCGTTTCCAACAACTGTCCGAACACCAGCACACAGACCCAGCCCATGGCGATGTAAATGATGGATGAAAACCATTTCGGGCAGGTCACCCATACTGCCTTGATCCCCATGCCGATCAGAGCGATGCCCCATACCAGGGCAAGCAGTTTATAGCCCACCTCGCCGCCAAGGACGATCAGGCACACCGGTGTATAGGAACCAGCGATCAGAACAAAGATCATCATATGGTCAATTTTTTTGAAAATGCGCAGTGCCTTGCCGGTCAGGTTTACCGTGTGGTAGGTGGTGCTGGCACCGTAGAGCAGAATCATGCTGGCCATGAAGATCGCCATGGCGATAAAATTTTGACTGCCATCCGCGCTCCCTGCTTTGATGAGAAGCGGCACTGCCGCGAAAACTGCCATCATCATGGCGATAAAATGGGTAATGGCACTTCCGGGTTCTCTGATCGTGATCTGCATCATACATTCCTCCTCTTCTATTATGATAAAGTATGCACAAAAATTACAAGAAGTATTCAACGAAACGCAACACGTAGTTTTCAAAACTACATCCTGTAATTTGAATCTACAATAAAAGGAAGGAATTGTCAATATTTTTTTCGGGTTCGTCTATCCGATATCTTCCTCCAGCACCTGAAATTCCATATAATCAAAGTCGATCGTTTCGATAAAACTGTCCTGATAGAAGCGCGTCCTGGCGTGACGCTTAAATTCGGATATGTTTTTGTCCAGCCATATGGGCTGCGCCAGATCGAAGTCGTGACAGGCTTCGTCCAACAGGCGGAAAACCTTATGGGTGCGGGTGTCCTCCGAGGTATCTTCCCCGGTGGTGTCCTTGATCATGTGGCCGTTCTGCCATAATTTGATCCAGATGCGCAAGGCGGTGTCCTCCTCTCATGATTATCTTCCTCAATTATTTTCTAATCATAAGTAATTTCAGGTAAAAAATCAACCCTTAAGGATTTTGTCGAAGAGTTATGCTTTATTGCGGGAATGAATGCAGCAATTTGTTCATATAGATATAGAGTGGTGGTTAGATTGGCAAAACTACCAACAAATTCTTAAAAAGGAATTAATTTTTGTGAAATATATACATTTTTATCCGGAATTATGTTATAATGAAGAGACACTAAAGTTAGGCGGCTATTGTAAAGGAGATACTATGGATTTTTTGGGGGCAAACGGGGACGGCATTGACAGCTGGCAGGAAGTCACACTGGTTTATAATGCTGCTCTGAAGCAGGTACAGACCAAGATGGAAATTCTGAATGATGAATTCCAGCATGTACATCAATACAATCCGATCGAACATATCAAAGCCCGTATCAAGACACCGGAGAGTATTGTCAAAAAGTTAAAGAGACGCGGGTACGAATCTACCATAGAAAACATGGTGAAGTACATCAATGATATTGCGGGTATCCGGATCATCTGTTCTTTTACATCGGACATTTACCGTATTGCGGAGATGATCCGTGACCAGAAGGACATTCATGTGGTCAGCGTAAAGGATTACATTACCTATCCCAAGGCCAGCGGATACAAGAGTTATCATATGATCGTGATGGTGCCGGTTTATCTGTCGGATCGCATTGTGGATACCAAGGTGGAGATTCAGATCCGTACGGTTGCAATGGATTTCTGGGCAAGTCTGGAGCACAAGATCCATTATAAGTTTGAAGGGGACGCGCCGGAACATATCAAAGCAGAATTGATCGAGTGTGCCCATATGGTGGCGGATCTTGATGCAAGGATGCTTTCACTGAACGAGGAGATCCTGGAGCTGGCGAAGGAACATTCAGAGAAATGAGCGAGAAATGAGCGAAAAAACGTGCCGTGAGCAATGGTTGCTGGCGGCACGTTTTTATATGGGAGGATTCTGTCATGTTCACATATAAAATGAGGAGTGCCCAGGCACCTCGCGGCACCCGGGCTATTATGAAAAAATCACATAACGTCTTATCTGTTCTTGAAATAAAGTATAGCAGAGAAATATGAACAAAATATGAACGAGGTGTAAATCTTCGGTTAAGCTTGAAAATTGTTGTCAGAACATAAAAAAGATGTTAAAATAAACAGAGTGGAGCAGTAGATGATCCGGGTTGGAGGAAGATATATGGACACATTTATGGAAAAGCTGGCGGAAAAGTTCACGGCGCAGGAAATGATAAAGGCAAATGAGGTCGCTGAGCGGCAGGAGGCGGAGCGTTTCAAGGCACAGGTGCAGGAGTATACCGAATGCCTGGATCGCATGAAGCAGATCTGCGCGGAGATAGAACAGACAGCGGATTCAGCGAAGAACAAGGTGGAATCTGTACAGATGGACACGGACGGACTCAAAGAAGAACTCCTGAAGATGTGGGAGGATATGCAGACTGCCACTGTGGAGAAAGCCGGTATGACCGAGAGTGTCAAAGAGGAGGCTGACGAGCAGGCGGAAGCGGCTGCGGAACGTCTGGCAGCACAGATGACAGAGCTGAGATCCGTTATGCAGCAGCAGATCGACGGTTTGCAGAATACCCTGGATGCAAGGCTCGCACAGCTGGCACAGAAAGCGGATGAGAATCCGGGACTGCAGCTGGAGGATGTGAAGGGATTGCAGGCGGAACAGCTCAACTCGATCCGTTCTCTCCAGCAGGATCAGCTGGATAATCTGCGCAGCGTGCTGAAGGCACAGATCAGTGGTTTGAAAGAAGGACAGAATCAGAGCGATTTTATCCTGAGTGAGTTAGAGAGTCAGAGAAATATGCTGGATGCGAAGATCGCAGAGATCAAGACCGGCGTGGAGGAGCAGCTTGGCGGGTCCAACGAATTTGTCCACAGAGAATGTGTGAAGGTATACCGGAATGTACAGGCTGTGATCGGAGATGAAAACAAGAAGCAGACGGAGAATCTGGATTATACCTTTAATCCCATGAAGAACAACCTGAATAAGATCTTCAAGATCTCGGTGGTGGCATTGGTCGCATCTGTGGCAGGCGTCGTGCTCCAGATCTTGAGTATGCTTCATATTCTGTGACAGACGGAGACCAATATGGCAAAGGAAATCTGGAAACCCGGCAATATGCTGTATCCGCTGCCGGTTGTGATGGTAAGTCTTGCGGATTGGAACGGTAAGCCCAATATCATTACGGTAGCATGGGTGGGAACGGTCTGCACGAATCCGCCCATGGTGTCGATTTCCGTGCGGCCGGAGCGTTTTTCCCATGGGATCCTGAAAGAGACCGGTGAGTTTGTGATCAATCTGACGACGAGGGAGCTGGTTTTTGCCACGGATTACTGTGGTGTGAAGAGCGGCCGGGACGTAGATAAGTTTCAGGAGATGAAGCTGACGCCGGTGGCGGGAACCAAAGTCCGGGCGCCGATGATCGAGGAAAGTCCGGTCAATATTGAATGCCGTGTTCGGGAAATCAAAGAACTCGGTTCCCATGATATGTTTCTGGCGGATGTGGTCGCAGTGCATGCGGAAGAACAATACATGGATAAGAAACACAAATTTCATCTGGAGGAGGCGGAACCGATCGTATATTCCCACGGGACTTATTATGCCTGCGGGGAGCAGCTGGGAACCTTCGGTTACAGCGTCCGGAAAAAGCAGGGTTGAGCACGGTCAGGTGTCCGATTTTAGGTGGGAGTCCATTTGGCTCCCTCTTTTTATGGCGTCTTTTCCGTAGCGGGCGCGAATGCTGTCCAGGGCGGCATCCAGTTTTTGTTGTTTTTCCGATCGGGGTGCCTGATAGTCAAAAATACTGAGCTGCACAGGCGTATCTTCTTCGGCAAGTTTGGTCACCCGCACGCCGAGAAGGCGCACCGGAGCCCCGTTCCAGAGCTCATCAAAAAGAGTGCAGGCGCTCTCTGCGATGATGGCGTCTGAGGCTGTGGGCACAGACAAAAGCGTCTGGTGGGAAACGGACACAAAGTCGCTGTATTTGATCTCAGTGCAGACGGAGGCGCCTACACTGTGTGCTTTGCGCATGCGTGCGCCCACCGATTCAGACAGCTGCCGCAGGATGCGATGCGCCTGCTCCGCAGTGGTCACATCATGGGAGAGTGTGGTGGAATTGCCGACGCCCTTGGCCTTGGCGCGCTTGGTCTCCACAACGGAGGCGTCGATGCCGTTGGCGTAGTTCCAAAGGAGCAGACCGTGGCTCTTTAAGTGGGACTCCAGGATGGTGCGGTCCGTGTGCGCCAGTTCACCGATGGTGAGGATGCCCAGCTTGCGCAGGGTTTCGACGCTGGAATGCCCGCACAGGAACAGACTGGAAACCGGCAGAGGCCAAAGCTTTTCCGGAATCTCCGATGCAAAGAGAGTGTGTGTCAGATTGGGCTTTCGGAAGTCGGATGCCATTTTGGCCAGGACCTTGCGGTCGGAGATGCCCACATTTACCGTGAATTGAAACGTCTGAAAGACCGATTCCCGGATAAAATCCGCGGCTTCCACCGGCGAGGAATATCGGGAAGAAATCGGGGAATAATCCATATAACATTCGTCGATGCTGACCTGTTCGATATCCGGACAGATCCGGGAGAGATGTTCCATCAAAGCATGGCTGTATTCCTTATAGTGTGCATGGTTGGGGGAGGCCAGGGTCAGGTGCGGGCATTTGCGCAATGCGTTTGCCACAGGTTCCCCGGTCTGAATGCCGAAGGCCTTAGCGGGAATGGATTTGGCAAGCACCACCCCGTGGCGTGTTGCCAAATCCCCGCCGATGATGGAAGGAATTTCCCGCAGATCCACGGAGGAGCCTTCCTTCAGCTTGTCGAGGGCGGTCCAGCTCAGGAACGCAGAGTTGACATCGATATGGAAAATGATGGGATCTTTCATGCCGGACACCTCCTTTTTGCGTTGAGATTCTTAATTTTTATTTTAATCCGTCGGGAATGACTTTACAAGCTCTATAATTATTGCTAGAATAGGACAGGCTGAGGATGAAACCAATGAAGATTTTTACGAAAAAAGCGAAATTTACCTATATTTGGACCAGTTTGTTGACATTGTTTGTCTGCATGCTGTTTCTGGACGGGTATCCCACGCTGCGTTCGGAAGGGGAAAACTATTTTCATGTTTATCTGAACGGTGTGCAGGTGGGCGTGGTCGGAAAGCCGGAAACCGCGGAGTGGATGCTTTTGCAGGTGCGCAGAGAGCTGGCCGGACAGAGCGAAGATATTGTATTTATGGACGTGGATCTGCGGTTGGAGGGAGAAGAAATCCTCTGGGGAGAGCTGGATGAGGAGGATGCGATCCGGGCGCGGATGGCGGAGATCCTCTCACAGAGCGTGCGGGAGACGATGCAGCGGGCCTATAGCCTGAAGGTGAACGAGTATATGGTGAACCTGGGCAGTATCTCGGATGTGCGGGAACTGCTGCAGTTAGCCATCGACAAGTATGCAACGGAGGAAGGGTTCGTTGTGGAGCTGACGCAGGATTCCGACAGGGAATTCAGCGCGTTGACGGCGGATGTGATCCGGCGTGAGAGTGTGTCTCAAAATTCGGAGGCTTCCAGGATGTCAGCCGGAGTGGAGCGCGTCATGTCTGCAATTCATGTGGAAACTGCACCGGAGGAAAAGGATTTTGCAGATTTTGAGACAGGGCTGAAATTCATGTATTTTTCGGAGAAGGTGGAGATTGCGGAGGTATATCTTCCGGAGGATCGGATTTCCTCCCTTGAGACCGCTGCAGAAGATGTGATCAAGGAGCAGGAGACGGTCGGGGAATACAAGATTGTCAGCGGAGATACGTTGTCTGAGATTGCAATCAAAGTGAATATACCGTTGGATAAGATCGTGGAACTGAACAGCGACAAGCTGGAAAATGAGAATTCGCTGATCCGTGTGGGGGACAAGCTGATCATCACTGTTCCAGAGCCGGAGCTTTCGGTGGAGCGCACGGAGGACAATTATTACGAAGAAGCCTATGATCTGGACATTATTTACATTGACAACAACGATTGGTACACCAACCAGTCTGTGGTGCATCAGCAGCCGTCTGCGGGGTTCCGCAAGGCGATCGCCCGGGTACATTATGTCAACGACAAAGAGGTTTCCAGAGAGATCCTGAAGGAGGAAGTGGTGCTGGAAGCGGTGCCCAAGATCGTGGAGCGGGGGACCAAGATTCCGCCCACTTATATCAAACCGATCTCCGGAGGACGTCTGAGTTCTGGATTCGGTGCACGCAGCGCGCCCACGAAGGGAGCCAGCACGTATCACAAGGGCGTGGACTGGGCTGTGCCTACGGGAACGGCCGTCTATGCATCCTGCGGCGGTACCGTATCGAAGGCCGGCTGGGGAAGCGGGTACGGCTATGTGGTTTACATCGATCATGAAGACGGCAGACAGACCCGATATGGACATCTGTCGAAGGTGCTGGTGAAAGCCGGACAGAAGGTGAAGCAGGGAGACCGCATTGCGCTTTCCGGAAGCACCGGTATCAGCACGGGACCGCACCTGCACTTTGAGATCCTGATCAATGGCAGCCAGGTGAATCCACTGAAGTATCTGAATTAATCCTACAGCCAGTATTTTCGTGCATTTTGGGTTGTGGCGGAAGTGTTACAAATGTTACAAAATTGTTTCCTATTTACAAATCCGTCAAAATATGGTATAAATCATTTTGAGGGATAGGATATTTTGTATTTGGGATAATTTTTTATAGAGCAGATCATTTGACAGTCTGCTCAATGGATGATATAGGCCGTCATCCGCAGAAAAAGGGGCGGATGCGCCGGTTTTGAAACAAGAGGTAAGCAATAAAATGGAACAATACGCGATCAAAGGCGGTAATCCATTAGTAGGTGAAGTGGAGATAGGAGGGGCTAAGAATGCAGCTCTTCCTATTCTTGCGGCTTCTCTGATGACGGATGAAACAGTTCATATAGAAAATATTCCGGACGTGCGTGACACAAATGTGCTGTTGTCCGCGATGCAGGACATCGGCGTGATGATGAAGCGGGAGGGACGCCATCAGGCCACCATCAACGCGGCGAACATCACCACCACTACGGTGATCAGTGACAAGTTGAAAAAGATCAGAGCTTCCTACTATCTGGTAGGCGCACTCTTAGGAAAATACAAAGAGGCGGATGTGGTGCTGCCGGGCGGCTGTGATATCGGCAGCCGTGCCATCGATCAGCACATCAAGGGATTCGAGGCATTGGGAGCCAAGGTGAGTATCGAGTTTGGCAGGATCCGGGCAAAGGCAGAGCATCTGGCGGGCAGCCACATCTACATGGATGTGGTCAGCGTGGGTGCGACCATCAATGTGATGATGGCGGCGACGCTGGCAGAGGGTAAGACCATCATCGAAAATGCGGCGAAAGAGCCCCATGTGGTTGACCTGGCGAACTTCCTGAACAGTATGGGCGCCAACATCAGAGGTGCCGGTACGGACGTGATCCGGATCAGAGGCGTGCAGAAGCTGCATGGTTCGGAGTATATGATCATTCCCGATCAGATCGAGGCGGGGACATTTATGTTTGCCGCGGCGATCACCAAGGGGGATGTGACGGTGAAGAATGTGATCACCAAGCACTTGGAGTCCATCACATCCAAGCTGTTGGAGATCGGATGCGAGGTGAAGGAGGAGGATGACTGCGTGCGCGTGGTGGCTTCCAAACCTTTGCGCCATACACAGGTGAAGACGCTTCCCTATCCCGGATTCCCTACGGACATGCAGCCCCAGATCACGGTGGCGTTAGCTTTGTCTCAGGGGACAAGCATTGTGACGGAGAGTATTTTTGAAAATCGTTTCAAATATGTGGACGAGCTGATCCGCATGGGTGCGAATATCAAGGTCGAGGGCAATGTGGCTGTGATCAACGGTATGAAGAAATATACCGGAGCCAGCATTTCGGCACCGGATCTGCGTGCGGGTGCGGCGTTGGTTCTGGCGGCACTGGCTGCAGAAGGCTACAGCACGGTGGATGATATCCGTTACATCGAGAGAGGATATGAGGACTTCCACCTGAAGCTTCAGGCACTGGGAGCCCAGATCGATATCATCGAGACGGAGCGCGATTTCCAGAAATTTAAGCTGAAGACCGGTTGACAAACAGGCCATATCATAGTAGAGTTATATTAAATAAATAGAGTCTCTTATTCAGAGTTGGTGGAGGTACATAGGACCGATGAAGCCACGGCAACCCCCGCAAGGGAAGGTGCCCACCTGAGCGATTAATCCTGCAGGATCGCGCGGCAATGCCAAGCGACAGGCAGGTCGAACAATAAGAGGAGTTGAATAGGGAAATTTTCAAATCCGCTTATTGTTTGATAAGCGGATTTTATAATACGAAAAGGAGAGAAAAGATGGAAAAAAGATTATTTACTTCCGAATCTGTTACCGAAGGACATCCCGATAAAATATGCGACGCGGTTTCCGATGCGGTGCTGGATGCGTTGATGGAACAGGATCCCTATAGCCGTGTGGCCTGCGAGACCTGTACCAATACGGGATTTGTGCTGGTGATGGGTGAGATCACCACCAAGGCAAATGTGGATATCCCGGCGATCGTCAGAAAGACGGTGCTGGATATCGGCTACGATTCTTCCGAGAAGGGCTTTGACGGCAACACCTGCGCGGTGTTTGTCTCCCTGGACAAGCAGTCCGCGGACATTGCCATGGGCGTGGACAAAGCGCTGGAGCAGAGAGGCGGCGCAGAGGATGCCTCCGGCAATCAGAGCGAGAAGAATATGTCTGAGGATGAGCTGGATGCCATTGGCGCAGGCGATCAGGGTATGATGTTCGGTTACGCCACCAACGAGACGCCGGAGTTGATGCCCTATCCCATTGCGCTGGCACACAAGCTGACCAGGAAGCTCACCGAGGTGAGAAAGAACGGTACCCTGCCTTACCTTCGTCCCGACGGCAAGAGTCAGGTTTCCGTGGAGTATGACGAGAACGGCAAGCCGGTGCGTCTGGAAGCAGTGGTGCTTTCCACTCAGCATGACGAGAATGTGACACAGGCGCAGATCCATAAAGATATCAGAAAATATGTGTTTGATGAGGTGCTGCCTGCAGACATGATCGATGCGGACACCAAGTTCTTCATCAATCCCACCGGGCGTTTCGTGATCGGCGGACCCAACGGCGACAGCGGTCTGACCGGACGGAAGATCATCGTGGACACCTATGGCGGATATGCGAGCCACGGCGGCGGCGCATTCTCCGGCAAGGACTGCACCAAGGTGGACAGAAGTGCGGCTTATGCAGCCCGCTATGTGGCAAAGAATATCGTGGCAGCAGGGCTGGCTGACCAGTGTGAGATCCAGCTGTCCTATGCGATCGGCGTGGCAAAGCCCACCTCCATCATGGTGGATACCTATGGCTCCGGGAAGCTTGGCGATGAGAAGCTGGTGGAGATCATCCGCGAGAACTTTGACTTAAGACCTGCCGGCATCATTAAGATGCTGGATCTGAGAAGACCCATCTACAAGGCAACCTCCAGTTACGGTCACTTTGGACGTACCGATGTGGATCTGCCGTGGGAGAAGACGGACAAGGCGGAGACGCTGAAGAAATACCTGTAATAGAGCAGAAAAAAGATCTGCATGACCGGTGTACAATGTTTTGTGCACCGGTCTTTTTTTCGTTGCGAAATCCTGTGGATTTTAGTATATTAGAATTGTTCCTTTTTATTTTGTGCTGTTGATACGATAAATCGAGACATGTTGAAATTTTCAACTTGGAAGATAAACGGGCACAAGCCGGACCGCAATTCGATCTCACAGGAGGTGTCAACGATGATGTCACAATTGAATCAGAATTCTTATGCTACCGGGATAATGAACGAGCAACAGCTTGATCAGCTAAGTCAAGCCTTATATAGCTACTGCAAAGTAATGCGTGTGCCCAAGCTGGGAGCAGCCCCCGTTGTGATCACGGTTCTTGAGGGGGTGATATTAATTCTTGTCTTTGCAGCTTTGGGGGAGAGTCTCTTGACGGCTGTGACCATAGGAGCCTCAGTAAGTGCTGTGTTTGCTTTTCTTTGCTGGCTTGCCTACAGATATCGGGTAGGAGCCTCAAAAAGGCTGGGCTCCTACCTTGCGGAAGACGGCGGGCAAACAATGTTCAGTGACTTTGCCTCGGCGCGGCCCTTTGTGGACGACCAGTTCAGGGTTGGCAGATATTATCTGTTTATCAAAAAAGGAGCTGTGCTCAGGCTTGACAGCATTACCGATATAGTAAGGGTAATAAGTCATTACCGTATGGTTCCAACGGGTGTGTTTTTGAGCGTTACCGTAAAAGATGAGAACGGCAATATGTCATTTCCGCTTTGCAGGGTGCATTTGCTAAAAGCCGGGGAAGAGATTGATGAGATTCGTAAAGCAGTGTTGCAAAGGAATTTGTCGGGATGAACGTTGGAACATAAAATTTCAGTTTATACGAGGTTAAATAGATGAGAAGTATTAAAGATTTACAGGCGTGGGAAAGACTGTTTAAGAAAATAGTTTGGACGCAACTGGGCGATATAAAAGATAAGGATATTTTGGACTTCGGAAGTGGTGAGGGTATTACATCTGATCATTTTGCGGAGTATAATCGTGTGATTGCGGTTGAGCCATGGGAAGAAATGCTTAAGGATGCTTGGACGGATCATGACTATAGACAAGTGGTTGGTGATATCAAGACTATTTCTGAATTTGAGGACAATAGTTTTGACATAATTATCTGCCATAATGTTCTCGAATATATTGACGATAAAGCAAGTGTGGTTCAGGAACTTGCCAGAGTGCTTAAACCGGGTGGATTCATATCATTAGCAAAACATAATCGTAATGGTAGAGTTATGCAGATGGCTGTACTTCTCGATGATTTTGAAAAGGCGAACGCTCTTCTTGACGGAGAAGATAGTATGGTTTCTAAGTTTGGACCGATTCGGTATTATGAAGATTTCGATGTAATATCATGGTGCCCGGACTTATATATTGATAAGACCTATGGAATACGGACTTTCTGGGATCTTCAACAGAATCAGGAGAAGCATTTGGATGAAGATTGGCAGGAGAAGATGCTGAGGCTGGAGATGAGGGTTTCTGAAATACAGGATTTCGTTAATATTGCATTCTTTCATCATCTGATTATAAGAAAAAAAATCGAATTATGATGTAGCATTATACCGGAATATATAGCAGATAGGAACTGATAATGGAAGAACAGATAATAGAAAAGAATAAAAAATACTGGGATGATCATGCTGATCTCTGGTTTGGAACTACAGCTTTGCCGAAATATGGAGTCAAATTTGCGACAGAAGATGACCTTCATTTTTTTTCGGAGGTTGAAGGAAAGAAAGTCCTCGAGATATGCTGCGGCAGCGGGCATTCGCTCAAATATCTTGCGGATAAAGGCGCAGAAGAGTTGTGGGGATTAGATCTGTCGCAGAAACAATTGGATAATGCCGGGAAGCTCTTAAAGGAGAGCGGCTGCAATCCTAAACTCATATGTGCCCCGATGGAAGCAGACAGTGATATTCCGCAGGACTATTTTGACTATGTTTATTCAATATACGGAATAGGCTGGACGACAGACCTCGAAGGGACATTTAAGAAGGCTGCTTCGTATCTTAAGAGTGGTGGTTATTTCATATTCAGCTGGGGACATCCGCTTCACTACTGTGTTGCGAAAGCATATGAGACCGGGGAGGATGTTGTTGATAACGGGGCACTGGTCTTTTCTCGCAGCTATTTTGATGAATCCTACTTAAAGATGCCGGTTCATGATACAACTGTAACATTTGCGAACAGAAAGATTTCAACATTTGTTAATGCATTGTATGATGCCGGTTTTATAATCGAGAAAATGATAGAACAAACCGACGAAAAGTCATTAGCGGATACTGAAGATAACAGCCCTAAGGCACAAAAAGCAAAAATGGTCCCGCTTTCGATGTGCTTTAAATGCAGAAAGTTATAGGCGTGTTGTTAATAATATCGGAATACAATGTAATACAACAAATCGGAGTATTCAGTGATGAATTTAAAAGATTATGATTTTGCAAGTTTGGTTAAAGACTGCAAGGAAATCAATGAAAAGATTCAATATAAGGATGTATTTGAATGCGGGTATGATAAGTCTTATTTATCGGCTAAAGAGATACCTTTCGTGGGTTACTTCCAGGGCTATTTCGTACAAAGCATACAGAAGAATAAAAAGATTAAAGAATCTGATAAGATAAGAGCAAATTGTAAAAACTATTTAGAAATATATAAATCTGATAAAGAATTGATTCAGATAGTTAACTACAAAAATGGCAGAATAGATTGTATTCATCAGAGTTATCGTGACGGAGATAAAATCTATTTGCTTCCATTTTCCGGCAAAGGCGGATTCTATCCTACATATACTTATGTAGTTGTATATGCTGGTTCGGAAGTTGTTGAGGAATATGCTGTATCGGGAAATCAAGTAATATTCGAGAAGTATAACAGAATGGATGAGAAGCATATTGAATTTGCGAGAATAAACTATGTTGTTGGAGGAGCAACTCCGGTGCTTGGGGAGCGTAAGGGAATTATAAATATAGACACACTTGATTATACAGAAACATATTACGATGATTGGTTAAGACATAGATAATTTCTAAATATTAGAACTGATGATAGACCGATATATCAGAAGATATTTTTAGAGGTGTGGATTGAAAGCAGACATTAAGGCGCTAATTACAATAACAAATAAAGATTGTGTTTATACAGGATATCGTCCGGCTCATCAAATAGATGGGTATTTAACTACAGGGTTACATGAATATATAGATACTGATCGTATATGCAATGGAGAAAGCAAAGAAGGATTTATTACATTCATTTCTCCTGAAGCTTATCCTCATTCATTAAAAGTTGGAGATAAGATTTCATTTCAGGAAGGAGC
>ODAI010126044.1_pt1 | contig 96660 bp, 71 predicted proteins | sample 1539321 | NCBI WGS metagenome assembly ODAI01 (sample SAMN02144231, study PRJEB22623) | gut metagenome | biome: sheep rumen | host: Ovis aries | place: New Zealand | reverse complement strand
TATCGAGATGATGGGGCAGAAGTTCAGGAAGTCACCAAGTATGCGGCGGTCTTCTTCGGTCTGCTTTCCTGCCTTTGCGCTCACCTTGGCCGTCTCTGCCAATACTCTCAGCGTACGGTCGGGGGCAAAGTCGAAGGCATAGCATTGTTCCTTCATGCGTCCGTGATTGGTAAATGGTGTCTGCACGCGGAAGATTGTTTGCATATATTGGGCTGCGGAAGTGCTGAACGAGCCTGCCATCATGAATACTGCTGTCCATGGCTTGATGCTTACTCCCGTGGTCAGTCGCCCACATGATAGTGTAATCGTATAAGTCTCATCAGGATCAGGGCCAATCTTTTCGTTCACCATCTTCAGCGCTTCAGTATTTTCCTCATCCTCATCGCCGTTGCCAGCTACATTGGCAATTTGGAACATGCCGAATACAGGATGTGCTTGTAGCTTTGCACTCAACGCTCTTGCCGCCTTTACACCAGGCACCAGCCACAATGTATGGCGGAAGATACGGCGAAAAATATCATTCGAATAGGGGTATAAGCTCTCCTTGTCATCCTTGCAAAGTAAGTCAAGGAATCGGTCAACATCTTTATCGTGGATAAAAGCGTCATTGTCTTTTGTACGGAAGAACTCGCGGAAGTTGAATGCTTTTTCATCTTCCACATATTCAGACATCAGCGTGCCAAGGTCGTAGGTGTAGATATTAATGGCAGGAAGCGAAGCGTATGGATTCGGCTCGTAGGGATTATCCGTGGACCAAGCCTGCTTTGCCTTTTGTTCCATCACGTAGTCCCAAGTGAAAATCTCTTCTTCTGAATAATCGTCAAAGAGGTTGAAGGGAGTACCCGAGAGCTGCAGCACTTTGGTATCTGGCTTAATCAGTTCCTTCAATACGTTCTGTCCTAATTCCGTCTTCGTCCCTTCGTGTGCCTCGTCAACGATGACGAAGTCCCATGCGGCAGAAAATAATTCATTGTTCTTATCGAACTTTCCGCCTACTTGCTCAGAGCCACGGAGGTCTTGCATGGAGGCAAAAAAGATATACTTGCAACCCGATGCAACCTTCTTTTCCAAGACCTTGAATTCTTCTCCGTTTCCTTTCGAACCATAATGGTAGTCTTTCCTGTCGTAGAATATTTTGCCGAAATCCTCAAACCAACCTTTATCCACCACGGGGCGGTGGGTTAATATTAAGGTACGCGTGAATTCTTCTTCCTTTACCACCTGTAGGGCGGAAAGCGTCTTCCCGAAGCGCATCTTGGCATTCCAGAGCATCTGATTGCCTTTCTTGAAACGCTTGCGTGTCTTATTGATGGCCTCCTGCTGCTCTGGGCGGAAGAGAATGGGTGACTGTCCTTGGGTAATCTCTGACGGATGCAGGCTCGTTTCTCCTTTCTTGACGGCTGCAATGGCTTTCTTCACCGTCTCTAAGTCACAGCAGTACCATTCGTCGGCTCCGCTGACTCCCTCAAATTCCTTGCGCTTGATACCGCTGCGCTCCAGCACCTTGTGTACCTGCTTGTCGTTGAAAGTCATGATCATGCCGCTACGCACGAAGATGCTTATTTCTGTATAGAGCAGTTGGTATGCAATGCCTGCCGTCTTGGTGTACTGACGGATGCGCTTGTGTGCAGCTAACTGCAAGGCCTCTGTATTATTAAATAAGTTACTGCCGTCGTCTTCGTCAATGGTTGTCTCGCCAATCTTCAGACAGTCACGATGCCTTTCGTCGTTGATGGCGAACACATAGATGAGCTTTGACTTTAGTGAGGATTCAAATGTTGCCATAGGTCATTATTTCATAAGGTCGATAAATCGGATTTTGCGGTTATTCTCACCCGTTCGCGGGTCTTTGTTTCCCCAGTCGCGGATAAGGCAGTAGGTGCCGTTATGTCGACGGATGTCATCCTGCTGACAGCCGGGACAATGAACCATTTGTTCTTCTTCGCCGAAAAGTGTCTGTATCTTCTCCGTCACACCATGACGGCACGAGTCTGGCACAACGCCCTTCAGCCCGTCCATCTGCCATAGATTCCAGGAAATGATATAAGCGATGTAGTTGATGGATTTCAGCATGGGAGCTTTCTGGAATTTCGCTTGGTAATACTCTACGAAGGTCCAGAGTAAGGCTTCGCGCGCCAAGAGCAGATTGTCGCCTTGCCATTCGAAGCCATAGATATTCTTGTAGGCTACTTGCGCCCATTCCAACCATTCACCGCTCACGTCCACGTTTTCGCTGATGATGCGCAGTTTCCTGTCGAGCAGGCCTATTCGTCGTTCAATCGGAATAGGCTCTCCCGTCGTAGCATCATAACGGCTCACCAGATAGGGAGCCTCGCCGCAGGCCATCTCCAAACGGGTTGCACGGACATAGTCTTTCCAAGTCTTTCCCATTCCCGAGCTTTGCTCGCCTACCCGTAGCCTTTCAGGAAATTCGATTGCCTGTGGGTTTGGCTTCCAAGTATGATTCTCGTTGTCTTCAACATTGAAGACATCTTTTCGGCCAAACCAAGCCTCATCCACAAGATTGTTCTGGGCATTGCATACCCACGAAGGGGTAAATACTTCTGCCATATCCTTAGCCCTGTCCGTCTGCTGTTCTTTCGATTTGAGCACACGCGGACGGATGACCATTCCGTGCTCGCCCGTTATCAAGTGGGGCAGAATCTCAGAATGGTAATCATAGTCTGAGCCGAGCGCCTCATAGTCGTGCGTAGCCCAGAAGATATTGCGGCCTGTGGTGTGGTCGCGCAGTAGGGTGTCAAGCACCTCTGCCGACAACGCCAACAGGTCATCCTCCCTGATATCAATCAGCGAAGGACTCTTGTCTTTGTTTGGCATTCTTGCGCTTATAGCCTTAGGACAATAAGCACTTATCGGAACTCTTTGGGCTTACTATGCAGAAGCCTCTATATACGAAAAAGCGTGTCCGCTCTTATCGAACATAGAGGCCCTGAGAATCGCCCGGTTGAAAGATAAGTGACGTCCACGCTATAAGCGCGGACATTCACAATTATCGGTAATCAACACTATTTAGAAATTTCTCAGGTTTCTATGTTCTCCTAATAACTGCTCATGTCGTTATTTAATTTTCCACTAAAATCTTACCGCCACCCTTCGCTCAGGGAATTTGACCTATGGCCGACCCTGCTTTTGCTCGACAGAGTTGATGCAAGCATCACGCTGTTCTCGCTTAGTCGCAGCCTTGCCTTGGCTTGTCGTTTACGGCATGTCGGCGATAATCTGTGACAAAGGTAGTGCAAGCCGAACGAAAAACCAAATTTATTTAGGTTTTTCTGAGGCAGCCTACCTTCTCATAGTTTATAGTTCATCATGCCTGAGACGACCATTATAATATGTGTGTGTGGTGTTTTGTACAAACCCTTCACACACTCGTAACCATTTGATATACTGTGTGATGCTGTGAAGGGTTTTGGATTTTTTTCTGAATAGAACACGAATGCGATCCAGGCTCTAACTCATCCCGTCGGGATGATAAAAAATCCGTGTTTATCCGAGCCATCTGTGTTCAACTCAAAATATTAGTGGTATTGGTGATAATAGTGTTCAAGTAAAAAACTCCGTGAGAGTCTGCCTTTGTGTGAGTTGTTCTGAACACGTATTGATGTCCCGACAAGCATCAAACAAAGTTGCAATTTAGCTCGTCTAAAACCTTCTGACACGTGTCAGAAACGTTTTTGACACGTGTCAGAAGGTTTTCCGACACGTGTCGGAAGGTTATGGAATGGCTTTCTTGTGTATTCAAAAAGGCTCTTTCTGTACTCACGCACGCCCATTCTGCTTATTCCAGAAGCGTTAGTCATTATGGTATTGCGGCAGTCACACTCTGAATTCTTCATGGCATGAATCATGGAGGCTTGCGCCTTTTTGCCTGAATACGCCTGCCCATACGAAAAAGACAAACCCTTCACAGTATCTTGCTGTATGTCAGTAGAATACAAGTGTGTGAAGGGTTTGTGCAAAACTAAAAACATACATAATTATATAAGTTTTATTTTGTTATGTCTTCGGTTTGCACTACCTTTGCAGGCCGATGAAAGCAGCATTATTTGACTTGGATGGTGTCGTGTTCGACACGGAACCGCAGTACACGGTGTTCTGGGGGAAGACTGCGCGTGAGTATCATCCGGAGATTCCCAACCTTGAACATCTGATCAAGGGGCAGACGCTGACGCAGATATTCGATAAGTTCTTTGCCGGTCAGACGGAAGAGCAAGCGGCTATCACTCAGCGTCTTAACGAGTTTGAACTCAACATGACATTCAACTACGTGGAGGGCTTCGAAGACTATGTGCGCGGGTTGAGGGCAAATGGCGTGAAGACTGCCGTGGTGACCAGCAGCAACTGCGAGAAGATGGAGAGCGTCTACCGGCAGCGACCGGAGTTCAAGAGCCTGTTTGATGCCATCCTGACCTCGGAGGATTTCGATGAGAGCAAGCCGTCACCCGACTGTTATCTGAAGGCAGCTGCCCGCTTCGGTGTGAAGCCGGAGGAGTGTGTGGTCTTCGAGGACAGCTTCAACGGACTGAAGAGTGGACGGGCGAGTGGCGCCTACGTGGTGGGACTTGCCACCACGAACCCGGCAGATGCCATCAGACCGTATGCCGACCAGGTGACTGTGAACTACGTTCAATTGACAATTGATAATTGACAATTGACAATTCATAATTCATAATTCACAATTGATAATTCATAATTCACAATTCATAATTCACAATTCATAATTGACAATTATAATATAGTATATATAGAGAGATATGAGTGGATATTTAGTATCAGACCAAAAGAAGATTACTTCAAAGAGATTTCAGGAGATGAAGAAGGCGGGGGAGAAGATTTCCATGCTCACCGCCTATGACTTCACGACGGCAGGCATCATCGATGCAGCCGGCGTGGACTGTGTATTGGTTGGCGACTCGGCATCGAACGTGATGGCTGGCAACGACACCACGCTGCCCATCACCCTCGACCAGATGATCTACCATGCACGGTCGGTGGCACGTGCCGTGAAGCGTGCAATGGTCATCTGCGACATGCCTTTCGGCAGTTACCAGGCTTCGCGCGAAGACGGCATACGCAATGCGTGCCGCATGATGGCAGAGAGTGGTGTTGACGGACTGAAGCTGGAGGGTGGCGTGGAGATTCTCGACACCATCAAAGGGCTTCTGAATGCAGGCATACCCGTCTGCGGACACCTCGGACTGACCCCGCAGAGCGTTCATAAGTTCGGCGGCTTTGGCTTGCGGGCTAAGGAAGAGGCCGAGGCAGAGAAGCTTATCTCCGACGCCAAGGCCCTGGACGAAGCCGGATGCTTCGCCATCGTACTGGAGAAGGTGCCGGCAGCGTTGGCGGCAAAGGTGACCAAGATGGTGACGTGTCCTACTATCGGCATAGGAGCTGGCAACGGAACGGACGGGCAGGTGCTGGTCTATGCCGACGCGATGGGTATGACGCAAGGCTTCAAACCGAAGTTCCTCCGCCACTTTGCCAATATCGCCGAGGTGCTGACCGACGGCGTTGGCGACTATGTGCGTGCTGTGAAGGACGGCTCGTTCCCGAATGAAGAAGAAAGTTATTAGAGATATGAAAAAGATTATTGCGATATTGTTGTTGCTGACTTGTGTGTGTGGTGTGCAGGCACAAGACTATAAGCAATGGGCAAAGAAGGGTGAGTGGCGTAACGGATTTACCAAGGCAAAGCCCGACAAGACGGTGAACCTGAAAGAGTTCTACGACCAGTATCATAAGAACAAGGCACAGTGGGATGCGCTCTTTGCATGGTTGCAGAAGACCGACTTGCTCACCATTCCCAAGGGCAAGCATCCCATAGAGGGAACGACACTCGTCGCCAGCGTCGAGGACAGCCAGAACCAGCCCTTGGAGAAACGCAACACTGAGAGCCATCGCAAGAAGATTGACTTCCAGTTCGTGGTGAAAGGAACGGAAGGCTTCGCCTTGTTAGACCATGCTTCGAGCACCATCAGCGTGCCCTACGACGAGAAAAAGGACGTGATGCGCTACGCCTACGACCCGCAGAAGACCCACTTCTTCACCAACAAATGTGGTCGCTTCATCATCTTCTTCCCGTCAGACTGGCACATCGCCAAGGTGCAGACGAAGAAGAAAGACCAGACCATCCGCGTCATCGTCGTCAAAATGGACTACGTGGAATAAGATTTATTTCATCTATCTTCTGATAAGGAATTGCCCCAAGCGGTGGGTGATTCCTTTTCGGTTTAGGCTCCGCAGGGTATATACGCCATCGGGGATGGTGCTGATGTCAATGGCGGAGCCGCGACGGAAAGGGCGCGTGGCGACGACCGTTCCCGGAAGGCTCTCTATCATGACGAAGTCGGCATCGAGTTCATTGCTGGTCTTGGGCAGCTGGAGTCGTCTGCCGTCGTGCTTCAGCATGCGCGTTGCTGCCATGCCTCGTTGATAACTTTGCAGGGGAGTGCTCTCGTTGCCGTAGCGGTCCATCGCCGTCACCGCATAGAAGCACTCACGGTCGGTGTCGAGGAGCAGCTCGTTTCCCCTGACACGCTGGGCCACCAGGTTGCGCACGTCGTCGACATCGACGGGGTAGGTGCTGGAGGCATAGACGTTATAGTGCAAGGTGTTGCCCGACCAGGACAGTCTCGTCGTGTTGCCATATTCCACCTCAAGCCAAGAGGGTGTGGCAGGTCGGCGATTGCTTTCCCACGTCATGGGCGGCACCAGTGCCGGATAGTTGTCGAAGTATTCGCTTGTATAGTTATAGATGTTCTTCGTGTTGTCAGTAAAGAACTTGCTGCGGAAGAACGCATGTCCCAGTCCGATGTTGCGGAGCACGCTCAACTGTCGTGTGATGTCGTGGAGTTGCCACTTGCCTTCGCGTGGATTCAGGAAGTAGATGCCCAGTCCCGGTGCTACCATCCTGCCGTTGGCATGCTCCTTCCAGTCGAGTGCGAAGGGGAAGAACTGGTTGTCGCGGAAGTACATCATCGGGTATAGCTGGTCCATGAGACCGTCGCGCAGCCATCCCTGTGCATCCTGACATACCGTGTGGTAGGCGTTCCATCCGTTTGACGAGTAGCGACTCAGGTCGGAGAACTTGCCGATGGGCGAACAGCTCATCTTCACCCATGGCTTTTCTTGCTTCACGGCATCGTGGATAGCCTTGACGATACGTGTGATATGGCTGCGTCCTTCGTGGCGGGCAACGGTGATGTGCCACGTCTCTGGATAGCGGATGTAGTCGAGGTGAATGCCGTCGATGTCGTAGCGGCGGGTCAGTTCGCGGCAGAATTGTGCCAGATAAGGAGCCGTCCCTGGATGTTCCGGATTCATATACCCTTCGTCGCCAATCTTGCGGAGCAGTTCCGGATGAGTGTTTCTGAGGTTCCTGCATCCCGGTCCGTTCCATTTGCCCATGGGGATGGTGACCACCCAGGCGTGACACTCCATGCCTCGCTTGTGACATTCGTCGATGGTGTATTGTAGGGCATCATATCCCGGCGAAGCCCCCGGATGTCCCGACATGCAGCCGTCCCACGGTTCCAGGTTTGATGGGAAGATGGTTGTTCCTCTTACACGAGCCTGTATCAATATGGTGTTGACGTTGGCACGTTGCAGCTGGTCAAGAATCTGTCGCAGTTCCTGTTGCTGTTTCTCTATGCCCGCGCCGTGGTAGGCGTAGGAGTGCGGCCAGTCTATGCCCCCTATGGTGGTCAGCCATACCGCCCGCACCTCGTGTTTCGGTGGTCTGGAGTCGTGTTGTGCACGGCACATGCCTGTTGCCAAAGCCATGAAAAGCAGAACGGTGAATAGTCTTGTCAATGCGTTATTCTTAGTTTTTTTTCCTTTTTCCATTCGGTTGTTTCCCTTATTTTTCTGCAAAGGTAGTTGTTTTCGCCAATAAATGCGAATGTAGGGTGTCATTTTATTTGTTCATATCACAAAATAGTTGTACTTTTGCAACGTTTTTAAATATAAAGAAAATGATTACTTTTTCTATTTCATTAGTAGCTTTAGTACTTGGTTATCTGTTGTATGGTCGGTTTGTGGAGCATATCATCGGTCCCGACGACCGTCCTACACCAGCTATCTCGAAGGCCGACGGAGTAGACTTCATCGTTCTTCCCGGCTGGAAGATATTCATGATCCAGTTTCTGAACATTGCAGGAACGGGCCCCATCTTTGGTGCCATCATGGGAGCGAAGTTCGGTCCCGTCGCCTATCTGTGGATCGTCTTAGGCTGCATCTTTGCCGGAGCCACCCACGACTATCTGAGTGGCATGCTCTCAGTGCGGAACGGTGGAGTAGGGCTGCCAGAGCTGGTTGGCAAGTACTTGGGCACCCCCACCAAGAAAATAATGCTCATCTTTTCTATCCTGTTGCTGGTGATGGTGGGAGCTGTGTTTGTATATAGTCCGGCAGAGATCCTGCATTCCATCTGGGGGTCTTCAACGATGTGGATTCTCATTATCTTCGCCTATTATATCATCGCCACGATGTTGCCTATAGACAAGATTATCGGCAAGTTCTATCCCATCTTTGCCTTCGCCCTGTTGTTCATGGCAGTAGCACTGATGGCCTGCCTGTATGTGAAGATGCCTGTATTGCCTGAGCTTTGGGACCATTTCGAGAACATGGGCATGGAGCGGTTGGAGCTGAAAGACAGCATCTTCCCGGCACTCTTCATCACCGTAGCCTGTGGAGCCATCAGCGGTTTCCATGCTACGCAGAGTCCGTTGATGGCACGTTGCATGAAGCATGAGAAGCAAGGCCGCCCCATCTTCTACGGTGCGATGATTACCGAAGGCATCGTAGCCCTCATCTGGGCTACCGTTTCCATGTACTTCTTCTACAATGACCCTACTCCCGGCTACCAGCTGATAGCCGCAGCCCAAGCCACTGGCTCCCATACCTCAGCACCTGCCGTCGTCAACATCATCTGTAACGACTGGCTGGGCATGGTAGGAGGCATCCTTGCCCTTCTGGGTGTCGTTGCCGCACCTATCACCAGCGGCGACACAGCCTTCCGCAGTGCCCGACTGATTATAGCCGACTTCCTGAAAGTGGAGCAGAGGTCCATCCGCCGTCGTCTGTACATCTGCCTGCCCTTGTTTGCAGCATCTATCCTGCTGCTGCTGTGGCAGATAGAGAATCCCGACGGCTTCAACGTCATCTGGCAGTACTTCGGATGGGCGAACCAGACGCTCTCCGTCTTTACTCTCTGGACGCTGACGGTCTTTCTCGTCCGGGAGAAGAAGCCTTATTGGGTGACCCTCATCCCCGCACTCTTCATGACAACGGTATGCACCACCTTCCTCTTCATCTCGAAGCAGGCATTCGGCTTAGACCCGACGCTGGCATACAGCCTTGGCGGAGTGGTCTTCGTGGTAGCTGTCGTGTGGTTCTGTGTGTGGTACAAGAGAAGCGGACGCCCCTCCTAATCACACCCCATATTGCCCATATCGCCCATAAATTCTAATAAAAAATAAAAAAGACTATGATGAAAAGATTTGCAATGTTAATTGCTGTGCTCACGATGGCGATAGCAGCCAACGCACAGTTCCAGAAGGGAAAAGGCTACATCGGTGCTTCGATGACGGGACTTGACCTGTCGTATAACGGTAACCACAAGTTCCACATCGGACTGGAAGCCAAAGGCGGATATATCCTTGCCGACAACCTCATGGCTCTGGCAAGTCTTGGTTATGAGCACAGCGGACGCGAAGAGGCACGTGACCGCTTCTCGCTGGCTGTCGGTGGCCGCTACTACATCATCCAGAACGGACTGTACCTGGGTGTGAATGCAAAGTGGATTCACGAGAACGGCAACTACAACGACGTGATGCCGGGTGTAGAAGTGGGCTATGCCTTCTTCCTGAACCGCTCTGTCACCATTGAGCCCGCCATCTACTACGACCAGTCGTTCCGCAACCACAAAGACTATTCCACTATCGGACTGAAGGTGGGTGTGGGAGTTTACCTGTTCGACGATTAAGAAACGCTACAGCGCCCCATCGCCACCGATGGAGTTAGGACGTAAAGATGACTCAGACCTATCCCTCGCAGCTGCTTGAAAAGGCGGTGAGCGAGTTTGCCAAACTGCCGGGAGTAGGGCGGAAGACCGCTCTGCGACTGGTGTTGCATCTGCTCCGTCAGTCGGAAGAGGCTGTCGACGAGTTCTCGGAGGCTGTTGCCCGTGTGCGCCACGACATCAAGCACTGCCGTGTCTGCCATAACATCAGCGACACCGACGTGTGTCCTATCTGTTCGGACCCGCGTCGCGACACAACGACTATCTGTGTGGTGGAAAACATCCAGGACGTGATGGCGATAGAGAACACCCAACAGTATAAAGGTCTGTACCACGTCCTTGGCGGCATCATCTCGCCGATGGACGGCATCGGTCCTACTGACTTGGAGATAGACTCGCTGGTAGAGCGGGTGGGGCAGGGTGAGGTGAAGGAGGTCATCTTTGCCCTTGCCAGCACGATGGAAGGCGACACCACCAACTTCTATATCTCCCGTAAGTTGTCGTCATCGGGTGTGAAGCTGTCGGTGATAGCCCGCGGCATCTCTGTCGGTGACGAACTGGAATATACCGACGAGGTAACGCTGGGGCGGAGCATCTTGAACCGCACACCCTTTACCAACTGACAAGCATTTCAATTTCGGGAGTTATGCCGTTACACGGTGAAGTTTTTAAGGACAAAAGGAGCAAAAAATGAAACGTACACAACAGATATTACTGGCAGAGCTGGCAGCAAGTGTAGTGCTGTCGCTGCTCTTCATCGTGGTCTACGAAAGCGATGTCCTGACGGCAGGCAGCATGACTGGCGATGCCAACCGGCTGTTTCTCGTAACAGTCGTGATGGAACTGGTTACTATCTGTTTCATCCCCTTGGCCCTCTATCTATTTAAAATCGAGCTCGTCCACCGTTCGCTGACTGTCGCAGACGAGCAAGTAAGCCATTCGCCGTCGCAGGTTGCCGACCTTCGAGCCAGCCGTCTGCTCCGCTGGGGAACCGTTCGCCTGCTGATGCTCTGTCTGCCCATGGTGCTGAACACACTTTTCTACTATCTTTTCGGCTATCAGGTGGCCTTCGGTTATATGGCTATCATCCTGTTTCTTTGTCTCTTCATGGTCTATCCGTCTATGGGACGCTGTCTGAGCGATACCGAGTCAGCCGACAGCATTGACCAGACCGAGCAAGCCGACAGTCTACAAACAAACTCTTAAAAGAAAACGACTACCTTGAAACTCAGTATCATCATTGTCAGCTACAACGTCAGATTCTATCTGGAGCAATGTCTGAACAGTCTGTATCGGGCTATCAATGGCATCGATGCCGACATCTATGTTGTTGACAACCATTCAAAAGACAGCTCTGTGGAGTATCTGCGCAAGCGGTTCTCCCATGTCAACTTCATAGCCAGCAACCACAACCTGGGATTCTCCAGGGGCAACAACGTCGCCATCCGTCAGAGCGAGGGCGAGTATGTGTTGCTGCTCAACCCCGACACCTTCGTCGGTGAGACCACCATCAAGGAGAGTATCGACTTCATGGATGCCCATCCCGATGCCGGTGCATTGGGTGTGTGCATGATCAACCGTGACGGTACGAAGGCGATGGAGTCGCGCCGCGGCGTGCCCACTCCTATTGTCTCCTTCTACAAGATGGTGGGACTCTGTGCCAAGTTTCCCCGTAACAAGCAGTTCGGGCGCTACTACATGGGCTACCTGCCGTGGGACGAGCCGTGTGAGATTGAGATTGTCAGCGGTGCCTACTGCATGCTGCGCCGTTCAGCCCTCGACAAGACAGGGCTGCTCGACGAAGACTTCTTCATGTATGGTGAGGACATCGACCTCTCTTACCGCATCCTGAAGGCAGGCTATAAGAACTGGTATCTGCCGTCGAAGATACTCCACTACAAGGGCGAAAGCACCCAGAAGTCCAGCTTCCGCTATGTTCATGTCTTCTACGATGCCATGCTTATCTTCTTCCGTAAGCACTTCGGACACCTCAGTTTCTGGCTCTCCATCCCCATCAAGATAGCCATCTATCTGCGTGCGTTCATTGCACTCATCGTCATGTCCTACCAGCAGCTGCGCAAGTTGCTCGGATTTCTTTCCACCCTTCGGCGCAAAGACCCCAACTATCTGTTCATAGGTCAGCAGACGGCATTAGACCAATGTCGCAGGATAGCCCGTAACAAGGGACTCTTTGGCGATTTTATCGTTGCCGATGCCGTGAGTCATCCTCATGGTCACCACGACGAGGCGTTCGCCCACTATCTCCTTGCCGACGAGTCGCGTCCGCTCATCATCGTCTACGATACCGATGCCTACAGCTATGAGCAGATTCTGACTATCTTTTCTGAAAATCCTGACCGCTACATCACCGTGGGCACCTATAACCGCAAGTCGCGAACCATCGTCACGGCAGAAGAGATTATCAAATAAACAACCAAAAAAGCCTTCCCAAAAAGGAAGGCTTTATTTGTGCGGTGCGTACGGGACTCGAACCCGTGACCTCCTGCGTGACAGGCAGGCATTCTAACCAGGCTGAACTAACGCACCTTGGTGCTAAACTGAGAAAAGCGGTGCGTACGGGACTCGAACCCGTGACCTCCTGCGTGACAGGCAGGCATTCTAACCAGGCTGAACTAACGCACCTTTTCTGTTAGCGGTTGCAAAGGTATAGATATTTTTCGGTTCTACCAAACGAAACCATTACTTTTTTATAAAAAATATTGCATGAGGAACACATCCTGATAGTCGTTGCCGCGGCATATCCAGTCTTCGAGCCGTGCTACGGGCTTGAACCCCAAGCAGGTAAAGAGGTCGAGTGACACCTGATTGTCGGCAGCGATGTAGGCATAGAGCTGATGCAGATGCAGGATTTGTCGTGCATACGTGATGACTTGCTGTAATGCCTCGCCAGCGTAGCCCCTTCCGCGGCAGGCGCTCCGTATGACGATACCGACCTCTGCCCTCTGGTGTCGCGGTTCGAAGTTGATGAGGTCAGCCAGTCCTACGACTTCATTGTCACTGTCGGCTTCTATCACGAGGCGTTGCTGCTTGTCGGTATAGATGTCGCCGTTGCAGTGCGCCACGTAGTCGCTGAGCAGGTAGCGCGAATAGTAGGCGTTGTTGCAGCTGGCATCCCACAGCCGTGTGTCATTCTCTATCGTGTAGAGAAAGTCAAGATCTTCCGGTTCAATTGCTCGAAGTCTTATTGCCATTTGTTATTTACTGTTGATGATGTGTATGTCGCGTTGTGGGAATGGGATTTCGATGTGGTGCTGGTTCAGCACGTCGTAGATGGCGGTGGTGACGTCGCTGATGACGTAAATCTGCCTGATGGCGTCGCACCAGCATAGCAACTTGAAGTTAATGCTGTTGTCGCCGAATTCCTGGAAGACCACTTTCGGCGGTTTGTTGCGGTCAAGTCCTGTGTGGTGCAGGTTGTTGACAGCCTCTTCGACGAGCGTCGTCACCTCCTTGATATTCGTTCCGTATGCCACTCCGAAGGGTATCATGGCAAGCATGTATCCGTGGTTCTTGGTCAGGTTCTTATAGTTCTTGGTGAAGAGCTGCGAGTTGGTGAAGGCGATGACCGAGCCGTCGATGGCTTCCACCATGGTCGACGTGTAGCTGATGTTCGACACCTTGCCCTTCGTGCCGTCGCACTCTATCCAGTCGCCCACCTTTACGCGACCTGCCATGAGTGATATGCCGTAATAGATGTTCTCCAGGATGTCTTTCATGGCGAAACCGATACCGGTAGAGAGTCCACCTGAGATGACGACGAGCCATGTGCTGGAGACGTGCAGCAGGGCGAGGCTGATGAGTCCCCATGCTCCCCAGATGACCACTTGCAGCACGTTGATAATCATCGACGAGCGGCTGTCGGCAGTGGTGGCATCTTTCTTTCGGAAGTAGTATTTAACGAGAGCTTTCGCCGTGTGGTTGATGTAGTTGAAAATGATGGCGAGTACGACAACCTGCGAGAGCGTGAAAATGCTCATCTTGATGTGCTTGCTGTCAATGTATGGCGTCCTGAAGATGTCCCATGTGAGGGCACTGAGGTTGAAGATGTCGGCAGCCCAATAGACACTGAGCAGGAACGAGTAGACACCGAGAATAGGTAACACGGCATGGTAGACGAGCAGAAACTTCCACTTTCCGGTGATGTCGAGTTGGCTGAGGCCTTTGCGCTTACGGTATTCTTGCAGCCAGTCGCGTACGCACGCCAAGGTGAGCAGGCAAGTCATCTGCATGATCCACCAGATAAGCAGCTGCACGCTCAGCAGCGTGTAACCTACCCATGCCGAGACGACGCTTGCCACAAAGATTCCGAGCGAGGTGTAGGCGAGGTATACGTCGTATTTCGGCACCCGTTGGCGGTGTCTTCTGATGACACTCCACTGCCATAGTGAGCACAGGAGCAGTATGGGTGGCAGGATGATGTCTACGATGTCGTTGGGGATGAGCACGATGCGGAAGGAAATGACGATGAATCCCACGAGTACCAATGGCGAGTAGATGCGGAAGGCACTCTTGATCTGTGAGGCATCGACACGCAGCAGGAGCGAGATAAGGATGACGGCCAACAGCCACGAATACTCGATGAGCAGTCTGCTGGCCATATTCATGAAGTTCTGTTCCCACGTCATGCGCACGACACCAAGAATGATTGCCAGCGTGATGACACTTGTGGCGAGGGTGATGCAGGTGCGTTTCGACATGTATTTGTCGTACCATGTGGCTGCTTTCTTGAATCGTGTGACTCGTTTCAGCAGCCATGTCATGATAAAACGGAAGGCGATGAAGTTGAGCAGCACCGAGAAGAGTCCGTAGATGACGAGCGAGGAGAAGAGTCCGATAATCCACATGGCATCCCATTGCGACTTCACCATGTGCGAAGGCGTGTATTTCTCAGCCATTGCCGCCTTTACGCGGATCAGTTTCCAGTTCATCTGGCTGAGTGTCTTGATGTAGTTGTCGCCGCCGTTGCGGAAGATGTTGGTCTGTATCTCCTTGTATCGCTGGTTGGCATAGTCGTTGAGGCCTTTCAGCCGCTGCTCGGTAAATTCGTACCATCGCAGGTTCTCTTGCAGCGACTCGTTGGAGTCTTTCAGCATGCGCCGGATGTTCACCGCCAGCGTCAGACATACGTTGCGGTCAACCTTTGCCTTCTCGCTCAGCATCATCGTGGGCATCTTGCTCAGCATGTCTACCAGTGAGTCGTATCGGGCGATGTCCGAGTTGCTCTGCGCCACATACTCCTTGAAGGGAGCCGTGAAGCGCTGGAAATCGTAGTACTGCTTAGTGGCCTCATGGCAGGCATAGGTCAGGTCGAAGACGTAGTCGGTCTTCTGTGAGTAGAGCATGAGCGAGTTCTGCGACGACCGTTCCAAGATATCCAACAGTCGGCTCATCACCTGTTCGCTCCTCAGTTTCGACCCCAAGAGCCGGTCTTGCTGTTCGCGGTGATAGGTGGTCAGCTCGTGGCGCAGCACCTCAAGCGACGATGCCAAGTCACGCTCCTTCAGCACCGCCTCGGATGGCATGGCGATGCCGAACAATATCAGGAATATCAGTAGAAATCGTTGTTTCATTGTCGTTGTTGCTCTGTTTCAATCTGCAAATGTAGATAAAAATGCGCAATTACCAGCCTGTAGCCATGAAGAATTTCATTTTCTTTAGACGAAACGTCACCGTTTTTGCGTACCTTTGCAGACATAATTCTAATCAACTTTCGGGAGTTAAAGGGGAGTTAAAGGGGAGTTGAAGGGGAGTTAAAGTCCCCCTCCATTCCCTTCCATTCCTAAGTTGAGCGACAAGCGAAACTTATATAATATAAATAGGAAAGCATGATGAAACTCATAGCCGACAGCGGCAGTACAAAGACCGATTGGACGTTGCTCACAGAGGGCGGCGACCAACGGTGCCGCATCTCCACACAAGGTATCAACCCCGTTCACCAGCCGTCAGCCGTTATCAGGCAAGTCCTTGCCGACGAACTGCTGCCCCAGCTGCCCGCTGACATGCCGTTGCTCGACGTCTTTTTCTATGGGGCAGGGTGCAGCGGAGCCTATGCCGACACGCTTTCGGCTGACCTGAAAGCTGTCTTGTCGGGCAGCGTGGCACAGCTGACCGTCCATGTAGCCTCCGACCTGCTGGCTGCCGCGCGCGCGCTCTGCGGTCGTAGCGAAGGCATAGCCTGCATCCTCGGCACCGGTGCCAACAGTTGTCTCTATGACGGGTGCGACATTGTCGGTAACATACCGCCACTGGGCTACATTCTCGGCGACGAGGGCAGCGGAGCCGTCCTCGGCAGGCGGTTCATCAATGCTCTCTACAAGGAGGAACTGCCCCACAGTCTCTTGCAGGAGTTCCTCAGCGAGACAGCTCTTACCTATGCCGATATCATTGACCGTGTCTATCGTCAGCCCCTTGCCAACCGTTTTCTCGCCTCGCTCTCAACCTTCATCCATGCCCATCTGGAGGTAGAAGGCGTCAGGGCATTGGTCGTCGACAACTTCCGGGACTTCCTTCGCAAGAATGTTGCCAAATACCGTCGCCCGGAACTCCCCGTCCATGCCATTGGCAGCATAGCCTTCTGCTATCGGGAAGAACTTCAGGAAGCTGTTCGTTGCGAAGGCTTTACGTTAGGAACGGTGCTCAAGAGTCCGATGGAAGGGCTGCTGACTTATCACGCAAAGGGCGATAAGTCAATTGACAATTGACAATTGATAATTGACAATTCAAAATTGGCAATTCATTATAGACAAAATAATCCCCGAAATGCTTGCTGCATTTCGGGGATTCAATTATCAATTGATCAATTGCAAATTGATTAAAGGATAGTCTTGACGGCTTCGAGCATACCCTTCTCCTGAATCAGGTCGAGGTCTTTCTTTACGAGCTCAGCCAAGCCCTTGACGTTGTGCAGGTCCTCACCCCAGATGAACTCAGCGCCGAGGACACCGTCTGTAACCTTCTGGGTGTCGCCCGTAGCCCACAGTTCCTTGAGCAAGTCCATGATCTTCTGGTCGTCGTTGGGAACGATGTCTGCACCGTCGGCACGCTTGCCACCTTTGTAATAGGTGATGATGGCAGCCAGACCGAAGACAAGACCCTGCGGCAGTTCGCCCTTACGCTCCAAGTATACCTTTACTCCTGGCAGGTCACGAGCCTGGAACTTCGGGAAGCTGTTCAGCATGATGCTGGTAACCTGGTGGTCAACGAATGGGTTGTTGAAGCGCTCCAGCACGTCGCCGGCAAACTGCTTCAGCTCGTCCATCGGCAGGTTCAATGTCTCCATGAGTTCCTCGAACTGTACCTTGTGGATGTACTTGCCCAGTACCTCGTGGTTGCAAGCATCGCGTACGATGTCTACGCCAGAGAGATAGGAGACTGGAGAGAGTACGGTGTGGGGACCGTTGAGCAGCGTTACCTTGCGCTCGTGGTACGGCTTCTCGCTCTCGGCGATAAGCACGTGCAGTCCTGCCTTCTCAGCGGGGAATTCCTCGCGCAGTTCCTCGCAGGTCATGTTCTCTGCTTTCTCGATAACCCACAGGTGGAAGATTTCTGCCTGTACGACGAGGTTGTCCTTGTAGCCCACCTTCTCCTGAATCTGGGCAATCTCCTTGCGGGGGAATCCCGGTACGATACGGTCTACAAGCGTAGCACATACGTAGTTGTACTTGGTGAACCACTCCTTGAAAGCCTCATAGTCGGCACCGAGGTCTTCCTTCCAAAGCTCGATGTACTTATAGATGCACTCCTTCAGGTGATGTCCGTTGAGGAAGATCAACTCACAAGGCATGATGATGAGTCCCTTCTTCGGGTCGCCGTTGAAGGTCTTGAAACGACGATAGAGCAGCTGGACCAGCTTGCCGGGATAGGAAGATGCCGGTGCGTCGGTGAACTTGCAGGTGTCGTCGAAGGCAATGCCAGCCTCGGTAGTGTTGGAGATGACGAAGCGAATCTCCGGCTGCTCAGCCAGTGCCATGAATGCAGCGTTCTGGCTGTATGGATTCAGTGCGCGGCTGATGACGTCGATACGCTCCAGCGTGTTCACTGCCTCACCGTTCTGACGACCTTGCAGGTTAACGTGGTAGAGACAGTCCTGACCGTTGAGCCAGTCAACCATACCGCGTTCGATAGGCTGTACTACGACAACAGAACCGTTGAAGTTGGTCTTCTGGTCCATGTTCCAGATAATCCAATCTACGAATGCACGAAGGAAGTTTCCTTCACCGAACTGAATGATTTTCTCAGGCATCACGCTCTTCGGAGCGGTTTGCTTGTTCAATGATTTTAAGTTTGCCATTGTTTTGAGTTAAAATTGTTATGATAGTATTTTATGGTTTTTCATCAGCGGGGCATCACCCCCGTTTTTGTTGCCGCAAAGATAAGAAATAATTATGACGGGCAATCAGTTTTTTGCGTTAATTAAACGTAAAGGTTTACGGAGTACGCTCTTTTGTCGGGGAAGTAACGTGCTCTTGGTGGTAATCGGGTTCTCATTCGTGATGGTAGGGCTCACCGCGGAGGATGGTGCAGGCACGGTAGAGCTGTTCACAGAAGATGAGGCGCACCATCTGATGTGAGAAGGTGAGCCGCGATAGCGACAGCTTTTCCTGGGCACGTTCATAGACGGCTGGACTGAAACCATAAGGTCCTCCGATGACGAAGACAAGCCTTTTCGCCGTATGCTGCTTCTTCTCAATCCATGTAGCCAACTCCACGCTGCGCAGTTCCTTGCCGTGTTCGTCGAGCAGTACCACGGTGTCTGAGGGCTGTAGCAGTCGCAATATCTGTTCACCCTCCATCGCCTTCTGCTGTTCTTCGGAGAGTTTCTTGGTGTTTTTCAGTTCTGGAATGACGGTCACCGCAAGGGGCATGTAGTGACCTATGCGCTCCACATAGTCGTCAATGCAGGCAACGAAATGCTTGTTCACAGTCTTACCAACCCATATCACTTCTGTCTTCATCTTTCATTTTCCATTTTTCATCTTTCATCTTCAATGACATAGATGCTCTTTCCGTGGTGCAGGGGACAGAGCGTCTCGTTCTTGTCGATAGGTTGGTATTCGTGTTTCCGCTTCGGGTTCATCGGAAACCATCCCTTCTCCACACGCTTCTTCTGCGAGAACAGTTCGCCGATAGACCACAGGAACGACGCTCCTATCACGCCCAGCATCGCCGACCAGAAGATATCTGCCACGAAAAAGGCGCAACTTAAGCAAATCAAGCCCAACACGAGGAACACCCACCAGAGGTGAGTGCCGGTATGATACTCGGTCTTGATGACCAACGGATGGAACAATCCTATGGCGATGAAGGTGCAGAGGGCAATCAAAATGCCCGTGAAATGTAATTCCATGTCTTGATACTCTTTCTGAATAGGGTGCAAAATTACGAAGAAATTGGTGAAAAGAGTCCCACAAAACAAAAAAAGTATCAATTTATTTTGCCATCTTCCCGAATTGTGCTAACTTTGCGAGATATATGAGATTTTATCTAATACACATTAAATAAAAGATTATTATGGAAAATAACGCAGCACTTATCGCTCAATGCGAAGAAAGGGCAAAGCAGTGGCTGTCTCCTGCTTTCGACGAAGAGACAAGAAAAGAAGTACAGGCGATGCTTGACAACGACGACAAGACGGAACTCATCGATGCTTTCTACCGCGACTTGGAGTTCGGTACGGGTGGACTGCGCGGCATCATGGGTGCCGGTACTAACCGCATGAACAAGTACATCGTGGGCATGGCGACACAAGGATTTGCCAACTACATCCTGAAGGCATTCCCTGGACGCAACGACCTGAGCGTGGTCGTAGGGCACGACTGCCGCAACAACGGACGTATGTTTGCCGAGAGCGTTGCCGACATCTTCTCGGCAAACGGCATCAAGGTCTACCTTTTCGAAAGTCTGCGTCCTACACCAGAGATTTCGTTTGCCATCCGTCAGCTCGGTGCGCAGGCAGGTGTCAACGTGACAGCTTCGCACAACCCGCGTGAGTACAATGGCTATAAGGCTTACTGGGATGACGGTGCACAGGTGCTCTCTCCGCACGATACCGGCATCATAGAAGAAGTAAACAAGGTGAAGATAGAGGACGTGAAGTTTGAAGGCAACAAGGAACTCATCGACATCATCGGTGGCGAGATGGACTGGGACTACCTGCAGGCTGTCAAGGAAGCGATGGTCGACCAGGATGTCATCCTGCGCCAGAAAGACCTCAATATCGTTTACTCTCCGATGCACGGAACTGGTCGTGTCATCATACCGGAGGCTCTGCGCTCATGGGGATTCCAGAACATCCATGTCGTACCGGAGCAGATGGTCATTGACGGCAACTTCCCGACCGTGGTATCTCCGAACCCGGAGAATGCAGAAGCCATGACCTTGGGCATGAAACTTGGTACCCGTCTCAATGCAGACCTCGTCATTGCCAGCGACCCCGATGCTGACCGCCTCGCTATCGTCTGCCGCAATAACAAGGGTGAGTGGGAAATCCTCAACGGAAACCAGACCTGCATGATGTTCTGCTGGTACATCATTGCCAACAAGAAAAAGCTCGGACAGCTCAAGGGTAACGAGTTCCTCGTGAAGACCATCGTCACCACCGAGGTGATAGCAGAGATTGCCAAGAAGAACGGCGTGGAACTCTTCGACGAGTACACCGGCTTCAAGTGGATAGCATACCGCATCCGCGAACTGGAGGGCGTGAAGAAGTATATCGGCGGTGGTGAGGAAAGTTTTGGATTCCTGCCGTTTGACAAGGTTCGCGACAAGGATTCACCAGCGTCTATCTGCCTGATCTGCGAGATCGCAGCATGGGCTAAAGACAACGGTATGACCCTTTACGACCTCTTGATGAACATCTATGCCGAGTATGGATTCTCTCGTGAAACCACCATTAACGTGGTTAAACCGGGAAAGAGCGGTGCCGACGAGATCAAGCAGATGATGGAAGACTTCCGCAACAATCCGCCGAAGGAACTCGGTGGTTCGAAGATTTGCTTGTGGAAAGACTACAAGACACTGGAGCAGTGTACTGCCGATGGCACCAAGTCGAAGATAGACATGCCTGCAACGAGCAACGTGCTGCAGTGGTTCTGCGAAGATGGCACGAAGGTTAGCGTACGCCCGTCGGGTACGGAGCCGAAGATCAAGTTCTATTGCGAGGTGAAAGACCCCACCTTCAAGTGCGCCGGATGCTACGAGCGTTGCATGAAGGGTGCTGAAGAGAAGATTGAAGCCATCAAGAAGAGCCTCAACCTCTAAGCAGCAGTAAGGCGACTTCCTTCCGTCAGTATTTGTTGTCACACCATATGGTGTCGGAAGGACAATAAAAAAGTGGATGCCTCGGCATCCACTTTTTGGTTATCTTTGTGTCTTTGTGAATTCACCGACAGTGTCTTTACGAATTCATAGACAGCAGGAACTCTTCGTTGTCCTTTGTCTTTGCCATGCGGTCGTGAATGGTGTTCATGGCCTCTATCGGGTTCATGTCGGCAATGTACTTGCGCAGAATCCACATGCGGTCGAGCGTTGTCTTGTCTTGCAGCAGGTCGTCGCGGCGTGTGCTCGACTGAACCAGGTTGACAGACGGGAAGATACGCTTGTTGGAAAGCGAACGGTCGAGTTGGATTTCGGAGTTGCCCGTTCCCTTGAACTCCTCGAAGATGACCTCGTCCATCTTTGAACCTGTGTCGACCAGTGCCGTAGCAATGATAGTGAGCGATCCGCCACCCTCGATGTTTCGAGCCGCACCGAAGAAGCGTTTCGGCTTCTGCAGCGCATTGGCATCGACACCACCGGTCAAGACCTTGCCCGAAGCGGGGCTCACAGTGTTGTAGGCACGTGCCAGTCGGGTGATAGAGTCGAGGAAGATGACCACGTCATGACCACATTCCACCATGCGTTTTGCCTTCTCCAGTACGATGCCGGCAATCTTCACGTGGCGGTCGGCAGGCTCGTCGAAGGTAGATGCAATCACTTCTGCATTGACGGTGCGTGCCATGTCGGTGACCTCCTCCGGACGTTCGTCGATGAGAAGCATCATGATATACGCCTCCGGATGGTTGGCAGCGATGGCGTTGGCAATGTCTTTCATGAGGATGGTCTTACCCGTCTTCGGCTGGGCAACGATGAGTGCACGCTGACCTTTACCTATCGGTGAGAACAAGTCTACGATACGCGTCGAGAGGTTCGTTGTCCTTGCATCGCCGCAGAGAGTGAACTTCTCCTCCGGGAAGAGTGGGGTAAGATGTTCAAACGGTATGCGGTCGCGCACTTCCGACGGTTGGCGTCCGTTGATCTTGTCGATGCTGGTCATCGGGAAATACTTCTCTCCGTCGTGAGGCGGGCGCACGCGGCACTCGATGACATCGCCCGTCTTCAGTCCGAAGCGCTTAATCTGCTGGCTGGCAACATACACGTCGTCGGGTGAAGACAGGTAGTTGTAGTCGCTGGAGCGCAGGAATCCGTAGCCGTCGGGCATTACCTCCAGCACGCCGTTAGCCGTTATCAGGTCGGCGAAGTCGTAACTGTTCTCGCCGGCAAGACCTTGCTGTTGGTAAACGGGCTGATCACTACTGATTATCGGTGACATGGGGCGGTCGAAGATGTCAAACGACGGCATGGCACTCTGGTCTTCTATCGGCAGGGCTACGATGGTGATGAAGTCGGTGCCGTCGGCAGGGTCGTCTGCCCAAAGGCCGTCGACAGCCTCTTCGCCCTCAGCAGTTCCTTCTCCTTCCGCTACGTCACTGTCGTGTTGTGCGTTGACCTTGGCTTGCAGCTGTGCAATAAGGTTTCCGTCGGCAGGCTCTTCGCTGTCGGTACTTCCGCTTGCAAACTCGGCTTCCGGAACGAATGCCACCTCTTCAGTAGGCGTTACAGGAGCCTGTTCAGCCTGCTGCTCCTCCTCAGCAGCTACCGGCTGCTGGCTGTTTTCTTCTTCCATTGCCTTCTTTGCAGCTTCAGCGGCAGCGATGGCTTCGAGTTCAGCCTTCGACTTGCGTCCCCTGTGCTTGGGGAAAGCTGCCAGTGGGTCTGCGACAACAGCATTCTCTGTTGTCTTCTCTGGCTTCTCTTCAGCTTTCTTGTCGTTCTCGGCAGGTTGCTCGTCATTCTTCTGCTCTGCCTGTATCTCGTCTTTGAACAATGACGGCTGTTCAGCGGACACCTTGTGTTTCTTCACATCGTAGTTTTCGCCGTCTTTGCCTTTGACGGAGTAGACGCGGTCTGTTTCTTTTTTCGCAATGCGTGTACGCTTGCGCTTAGGGGCATGACTTCCTTCTACGGCTTGCTTGTCAAGAATAGCATAGATAATGCTTTCCTTGTCGTCATCTTCTTGAAACTCTGCTCCCAATTCGTTAGCGATGTCTACCAATTCGGTAACATCCTTAGCTAAAAGTTCTTCTTTGTTCAACATATATATAAATATGTATAGGAAATTTGATTGAAATGAGCGTTTAGCGAACGTAAACGCCGATGTGTCTTTAAAATCGGATGCAAAGGTATAAAAAATAAAGCACAAAAAGGGGCTTTGTCGGAAGTTTTTCTTCCGATTAACAATTTTTATTGTTTTTACCAGGCCTTCGTAGTCATGTGGCTTCTGGGGCGTTTTGTATATTTATGTATGGTGCGCTTGGTGTTTTTTGCGGTAATTGAGGGTTGTCGCTATGCCAGTTCGCTCAGTTCCAGCCACCGCATGCTCTTCTCGTCGAGTTCGTCTTTCAGTCTGGGCAGTCGGATGCTCTTCTCAGTCAGTTCTTCCACGCTGAGCGTGCCGCTGCAGAGTGCTTCTTCCAACTGCTGCTGTTCCGCTTCGAGGGCTGCGATGTCCTTTTCCAACTGTTCAAACTCGCGTTTCTCCTTGAAAGAGAGCTTGCGCTTGGCTGGAGTGTCGGACTTTTCATGCTTGTCGGACCCGTCCGAAAGTTCCGACTTTTCAGACCTGTCCGACTTTTTAGGCTTGTCAGTCTTACTTTTCGCTTCCTCTTTCGACTGGAGTTGCGACCATATCCGGTACTGGGTATAGTTGCCGGGGAAATCCTTGATGCAGCCTTGTCCCTTGAAGACCAGTAAATGGTCTACTACCTTGTCCATGAAATAGCGGTCGTGGCTGACAACGATGACGCAGCCGGGGAAGTCCTGCAGGTATTCCTCAAGAATCTGAAGCGTCTGTATGTCGAGGTCGTTGGTCGGCTCGTCCAGGACTAAGAAGTTGGGATTGCGCATCAGTACGGTACAGAGGTACAGCTTGCGCCTTTCGCCGCCGCTGAGTTTGTAGACATAGTTATGCTGTTGCTCGGGTGTAAAGAGGAAATGCTGCAGAAACTGCGACGCAGAGAGGTGGCGTCCGCTGCCCAGGTCGATGTAGTCGGCAATCTCCCTGACGACGTCGATGACTTTCTGGTCGTCGCGAAACTTGAGACCTTCCTGAGAGAAATATCCGAACCGCACCGTCTCCCCGATGTCGAAGCGTCCGCTGTCAGGCTCAATCTCGCCCAGGAGCAGCTTGATGAAGGTAGACTTTCCAGTTCCGTTGTTGCCCACGATGCCCATCTTCTCGAAGCGGGCAAAGTTGTAGTAGAAGTCTTTGAGGATGACGGTAGGGTCGTTTGGGATGTTGGTCGTTTGGTCGTTTGGGTTGTTAAAGGCTTTAGAAACGTATTGGCATTCAAAGATTTTGGAGCCGATGTATACGTTGCTGGCCTTCAGCCGCACCTGTCGTTCCTCGATACGTTGCTTGGCTATGCGTTCCAGGTCGTAAAAAGCGTCTTCACGGTATTTAGCCTTATGGCCGCGAGCCTGCGGCATGCGCCGCATCCACTCCAACTCGGTTCGGTACAGGTTGTTGGCTCTGGCTATCTCGGCACGCTTGGCATCGATGCGTTCTTGTCGTTTCTCTAAGTAGTAGGAGTAGTTGCCGCGGTAGGTGTAGAGCGTCTGGTCGTCGATTTCTAAGATAAGATTGCACACGCGGTCGAGGAAGAATCGGTCGTGAGTAACCATCAGCAGTGTCTTGTTGCCACGGTTGAGATACCCCTCCAGCCACTCAATCATATCCAGGTCGAGGTGGTTGGTTGGCTCGTCGAGGATCAGGAAGTCGGGTTCGGTGATGAGTACGTTTGCCAGAGCGACACGCTTCTGCTGTCCGCCGCTGAGTTGTCCCATCGGCTGGTTGAGGTCTTTGATCTTCAGTTGGGTGAGAATCTGCTTGGCACGCAACACACGTTCTGGCTCTCCCTTGTGATTGAAACAGGCGTCAAGGACGCTCTCTTCCGGATCGAACACGGGCGACTGCTCCAGCATAGCCACCCGCAAGTCGTTGCGATAGATGATGGTGCCGCCGTCGTAGCCCTCCTTTCCCGTCAGCACCGAAAGCAAGGTGGATTTACCCGTGCCGTTCTTGGCGATGAGTCCTACACGTTGTCCTTCCGCCACAGAGAAAGAGATGTTGCGGAAAAGTACGAGCGACCCGAACGACTTCGTCAGGTTCTGTACGTCAAGATACGGTCTTTGTGCCATGATGGTCAGCCTTCCGTTGTGATGGTTTTGTTGATTTGCTCGATATAGTCGAGCAGTTCGTCACGTCCCGTCTTCTTTTCGGCGCTCGTAATAAAATAAGGTGGCAGCTCCTCCCAGCCATCCTTCAGCGCCTCCATCCATGCCTGAGCATTTTGCTTGGCCTTCCCCGGCGACAGCTTGTCGGCCTTGGTGAAGACTACAGAGAAGGGGATGCCGCTCTGTCCGAGCCAGTCTACAAACTCGCGGTCTATCTTCTGTTGCTCATGGCGGATGTCAATGAGCACGAAGACGTTGACCAGTTGTTCACGTTGCAGGATATATCCTGAAATCATCTGTTCCAGTTGATTCAGCACCGACTTGCTGCGCTTGGCGAAACCATAGCCCGGCAGGTCTACGAGATACCACTCACGGTTGATGAGGAAGTGGTTGATGAGCAGCGTCTTTCCTGGCGTAGACGATGTCTTGGCAAGCCCTTTGTGGTTGCAGAGCATATTGATGAGGCTCGACTTGCCTACATTCGACCGTCCGATAAAGGCGTATTCTGCCTTCGTGTCCTTCGGGCACATGCTTTCACGCGGTGCACTGAGGGTAAATTCCGATGTCTTGATAACCATATATAATAAGGTGTATGGATGCTGTTGATGATGTATGTGGGTGCAAAGGTAATGAAAAAACGGCAGAAAACCGTCGCTGCCTCTCACTTATTGCACGCTAATCTCGCCTGCCAGTGAGCGGTCCATCTCCAAACGTATCGTATTGGGGTCGCTGTAGCGGGCTTGCAGGTGCATGAGTTTCGTCACCGCTGCCTCCACCGTACTGTCGTGTCCGCTGACCACTCCAGCATCTTTCAGCTGGTAACCGGTATCGTACCGCGACATCTCCACATTACCGGAGACACACTGGCTGATGTTGACGACGACGACACCGCGAAGGCTTGCCTCCTTCAGCAACTCCATTATCCACGGATTTTGCGGCGCATTGCCCGACCCGAACGACCGCATCACGATGGAACGGAGTTCGGGTGCGTCCAAGACATGGCGCACAATGTTCTCCTGCAAACCGGGAAACAGCGAGAAAACGACGACATTTGCATCGAGGCCGAGGTGCGGAACGACCGGCTTCCCGTAGTCGGGAGTGAGGATGTGGTGCTCATGGAAGGTGAAGCTGACACCTGCTTCGCAGAGGTGCGGGTGGTTGAACGAGTCGAAAGCATTAAACCCATCGGCGTTGATCTTCGTAGACCGATTGCCTCGTAACAGCCTGCCGCTGAAGTAGATACATACTTCCGGTACCATAGGTGTGCCGTCATCGTGGTGTGCCGCTGCCAGTTCTATGCTCGTGATGAGGTTCTCTTTGCCGTCGGTGCGCAGCTGTCCGATGGGTAGTTGCGAACCGGTGAGGATGACAGGTTTAGTCAGGTTCTCCAACATGAACGACAGGGCAGAGGCTGTATACGCCATCGTATCGGTGCCGTGAAGGATAACGAAGCCATCGTACAGGGCGTACTTGCCGATGATGATGCGCACCAGTTCTGCCCATCGTTGCGGTGTCATGTCAGAAGAGTCTATGGGTGGCGAGAACTGATAGGTGTCAATATCTACCTGAACCTGCCGAAGTTCTGGCGTATTGCTGATTAAGTGGTTGAAATCCAATGGTTCCAACGCTTTCGTTCGTGTGTTTCTTCCCATTCCGATGGTGCCTCCGGTGTAGATGAGCAGCACCCTTCCGGTTCGCTTGATGCAAGTGGCTCTCGTGTTTTCCGTCATCGTTTACGTAACTTTTGAGTGCAAATATAATTTAATTTTCGCGGCTTTCCAAAATAAATTTGTATATTTGCACGTCTTAAATTGAAAGGGTCAGCGTTACGGAAACATGATGGCGACGTCCCTTATAGGCGAAAAACCGAAATCAGTTCAACTTAAAACAACAATACATTATGAAACAATTCATGGACGAAAACTTCCTGTTGGATACCAAAACCGCGCAGGATCTTTTCCACAATCATGCGGCTAAAATGCCCATCATTGACTACCACTGTCACTTGATTCCCGAAATGGTTGCCAGCGACCATAAGTTTAAGAGCATCACAGAGCTTTGGCTCGGCGGTGACCACTACAAATGGCGTGCTATGCGTACCAACGGCGTAGACGAGAAGTACTGCACCGGCAAGGATACCAGTGACTGGGAGAAGTTTGAGAAGTGGGCAGAGACCGTGCCTTATACCTTCCGCAACCCGTTGTACCACTGGACTCATCTGGAGCTGAAGACCGCTTTCGGCATCGAGAAGCAGCTCTCTCCGAAGACAGCACGTGAGATTTTCGACGAGTGTAACGAGAAACTTCAATTGCCGGAGTATACCGCTCGTGGTTTTATGCGTCGCTACAACGTGGAGTGTGTCTGCACTACCGACGACCCTGTTGACGACCTTCGCTGGCACAAGGCTACCCGTGAGAGCGGATTTGAAATCAAGATGATTCCCGCATGGCGTCCCGACAAGGCGATGAACATCGAGAAGCCGGAGTTCGCAGCATACGTTCAGCAGCTTGCTGAGGTATCTGGTGTCACCATCAACAAGTTTGCCGACATGGTAGATGCCCTGCAGAAGCGCCACGACTTCTTCCATGAGAATGGCTGCCGCCTCTCAGACCACGGCATCGAAGAGTTCTATGATGAGCCTTATACCGACTCTCAGATTGAGACCATCTTCGAGAAAGCCATGCGCGGACAGCAACTTTCATCCATCGAAATCCGTCAGTACAAGCACGCTTTCCTTCGCATCTGCGCTGAGCAAGACCATGCTGCCGACTGGACACAGCAGTTCCACTATGGTGCCATCCGCGACAACAACACGCTGATGTACAACCAACTGGGTCCGGATACAGGCTTCGACTCTATCGGTGAGTTCACAACTGCCAAGGCCATGAGCCATTTCCTCAACGAACTGAATATGGAAGGCAAGCTCACGCGTACCATTCTTTATACGCTGAATCCCTGTGCCAACGAGGTTATCGCTACCATGTTGGGTAACTTCCAGGACGGCAGCTGTCCCGGAAAGATCCAGTTTGGTAGCGGATGGTGGTTCAATGACCAGCTCGACGGCATGACCCGACAGATGAATGCCCTGTCCGTGCTGGGACTGCTGAGCCGCTTCGTCGGCATGCTGACCGACAGCCGCTCGTTCCTGAGCTATCCGCGACACGAGTATTTCCGCCGCTTGCTCTGCAACTTGCTTGGCAACGATGTCGAGAATGGCTTGCTGCCAAACGACATGGAGTCTCTCTCAAGAATGGTGGAGGATATCTCTTACAACAATGCCCGGAACTACTTCAAGTTCTATTAATATCGGAAAGCACTCACGTAAATGTGAGTGCTTTTTTTAATTATTTGCCATAAGACTTTGCATATCCCGAAAAAAATTGTACTTTTGCAAAGTTTTTAAATGATAATTGCGCAATATTGATATGAAAAAATTACTTTTAGTAGCAGTAACTGTAGCCACTATCTTAGTTTTGGGTAGTTGCGGAAGTGCCAAGAACGTTCCTTATTTCAAGAACATCGACTCCATCAGCCTGGCTGAATCTCGTGGACTTTTTGATGCAAGGATTATGCCGAAAGACGAGTTGATGATTACCGTCATCACGACAGACCCCGAAGCATCGAAACCGTTCAACCTGACCATCAATCGTTCATTAGGATCAGGGGGAAGCCTTTCTACCGGTGGTGGCTCGTTGCAGACGTATCTGGTGGACAACGATGGATTCATCGAATTCCCGATTTTGGGTAAGTTGCACGTTCAGGGACTGACAAAGCGTGAGTGTGAAGACCTAATCAAGTCGAAGATACAGCCTTATCTGGCACGTTCAGAGAACCCTGTCGTCACTGTTCGTATGTCCAGTTACCGCGTTACTGTGATTGGTGAGGTGGGAAGTCCGAAGGTTATCCCCGTCAGCACTGAGAAGATGAGCATCCTTGAAGCTATCGCACAGGCTGGTGACTTGACCATTTACGGCCGCCGTGAGAACATCATTCTGATTCGTGAAGACGCTACCGGCGAGAAGCATCATGTGCGTCTGAACCTCAATGATGCCAACATCATCAACTCACCTTATTATTATTTGCAGCAGAACGATGTGGTCTACGTAGAGCCGAACAAGGTGAAGGCAAAGAACTCTGGTATCAGTAGCTCTACCACCATCTGGTTCTCGTTCATCGGAATCGCTACGTCAGTCGCATCACTCTTGGTTAGTGTCTTGAAGAACTAACATACAACAACAGATACACAAACACAAAGAACAATTAGAATATGTGCGGAATCGTAGGTTACTTAGGAAAGAGAGAGGCCTACCCAATTCTGATTAAAGGACTGAAACGACTGGAGTACCGTGGTTATGACAGTGCAGGCGTGGCACTGGAAAACGGTAACGGTCAGTTGAACGTCTACAAGGCAAAGGGAAAGGTTTCCGACTTAGAAGAGTATTGTGCCGACAAAGATATCGTGGGAAGCGTGGGAATAGCCCATACCAGATGGGCTACCCACGGTGAACCCTCGTCGGTGAATGCACACCCTCATTATTCACAGTCGAAGAATCTTGCCATCATTCACAATGGAATCATAGAGAACTATGCCGAAATCAAGCGCAACCTGCAAGAGAAAGGCGTAGTATTCCGCTCCGATACCGACACGGAAGTGCTGGTACAGCTTGTGGAGTACATCCAGAACCGTAAGGACCTGGACTTGCTGACGGCTGTTCAAGTGGCACTCCATCAGGTTATCGGTGCTTATGCCATTGCCATCCTTGACAAGAACGATCCCAACCAGATTATTGCTGCACGCAAACAGAGTCCGTTGGTGGTAGGTATCGGTGAGAACGAGTTCTTTCTTGGTTCCGATGCCAGCCCCATTATCGAGTATACCGACAAGGTGGTATACCTCGAAGACGGCAACATCGCCGTCATGCGTCTGGGTGAAGAGTTGAAGGTGGTCAGCATTCTGAATGAGCAACAACAGCTTGAAATCAAGACGGTTGACATAGACTTAGGGCAAATTGAGAAAGGGGGATTCCCACACTTCATGCTCAAGGAAATCTTTGAACAGCCCGAATGTCTCACCAACTGTATGCGTGGTCGCATCAATGTCGAAGCTGACCACGTCACGTTGAGTGCCCTTATCGACTACCGCAAGCAGCTTCTGCAGGCCAAGCGTGTGCTGATTGTCGCTTGCGGAACCAGCTGGCACGCCGGACTCATCGGCAAACAACTCATCGAAACGTTTGCCCGCGTGCCAGTGGAAGTGGAGTATGCGTCTGAATTCCGCTACCGTAACCCCGTTGTTACGTCAGAAGACGTGGTCATTGCCATCTCACAGAGTGGTGAAACCGCTGATACCTTGGCAGCTGTGCAGCTCGCCAAGAGTAAGGGAGCATTCATCTATGGTGTCTGCAACGCCATTGGTTCGAGTATACCACGTGCTACCGATACGGGAACCTACATCCACGTTGGTCCCGAAATCGGTGTGGCATCGACTAAGGCGTTCACTGGCCAGGTAACGGTGCTGACGATGTTTGCGCTGGCTTTGGCTGATGCCAAGGGAACAATATCACGCGAAGATTATCTGGAAACAGTCAGGGAACTGAGTCTGATACCGGAGAAAATCACCGAAGTGCTGAAGACCAATGAAAAGGTTGCCGACCTTGCGCGTACCTTTACCTATGCACGCAACTTCCTGTATCTTGGTCGTGGTTTCAGTTATCCTGTTGCCTTGGAAGGTGCTTTGAAGTTGAAAGAAATCTCATACATCCATGCCGAAGGCTATCCTGCTGCCGAGATGAAGCACGGACCGATAGCACTTATCGACTCCGACATGCCGGTTGTCGTTGTAGCTACACACACGGCATTGTACGAGAAGGTGCTTTCCAACATCCAGGAGATTAAAGCCCGTAAGGGTAGGGTGATAGCCTTGGTGACCAAAGGTGACGACACCATTGCCAAAGTTGCCGACGAAGTCATCGAACTCCCCGACTGTCTGGAGTGTTTGGAGCCGCTGATTGCTACCATCCCGTTGCAGTTGTTGGCTTATCACATTGCTGTTTGCAAAGGTAAGAACGTTGACCAACCCAGAAACTTGGCTAAGTCAGTGACCGTTGAATGACATACAGGGCGAACCGTTTACAGCGGTTCGCCTTTTTTATAGGATAAAAAGATTCAGAAATAACAAGATGAAAAAGGTAACATTATGTTTAAGTGATGGCACGACCTTCCGCGGAGAGTCCTTTGGTTATGAGGCACCAGTGGCTGGCGAGGTTGTCTTCAACACGGCGATGATGGGTTATCCGGAATCACTTACCGACCCGTCGTATGCCGGACAGCTCATGGTCTTGACTTATCCGCTCGTCGGCAACTATGGTGTTCCGCCGTTCACCTTCGACCCCAACGGACTGCCCACTTACATGGAGAGTGACAAAATCTATGCGTCAGCACTCATTGTCAGTGACTATAGTGAGCAGTATTCTCATTGGAATGGTGTTGAAAGCCTTGCAGACTGGCTCAAGCGCGAACATGTACCGGGCATTACGGGCATAGATACGCGCCAGCTCACGAAGGTGTTGCGTGAGCAGGGAGTGATGATGGGGCAGCTGGTGTTTAAAGGAACACCGGAATCTCTGGAACATCCGGATGTTCCGGACAATCCCGTTCAATCTGAAACGTCCGCTTTTGAAGACTACGGTGCCATCAATTGGGTGGAACGGGTGTCGTGCAAGGATGTCATCCGCTACAACGAAGGAGCCGGAAAGAAAGTCGTTCTCGTCGATTGCGGCGTTAAAGCCAACATTATCCGTTGCCTCATCAACCGTGGAGTGGAGGTGATTCGCGTACCGTGGAACTACGATTACACAGAAATGGAGTTCGACGGACTCTTCCTTGCCAATGGTCCGGGCGACCCAGACCTGTGCGAAGATGCCGTGACGGTGCTCCGCAAGCAGATGGACCGAAGCCGCAAGCCTATCTGCGGCATCTGTATGGGTAACCAGCTTCTGGCAAAAGCCGCCGGAGCAACAATCTACAAGCTGAAGTACGGACACCGTTCCCATAACCAACCGGTGCGTGAGGTGGGCACGAACCGTTGCTATGTGACCAGTCAGAATCACGGTTATGCCGTTGATGCATCGCGACTTGGCAGCGACTGGCGTGAACTCTTTGTCAACATGAACGACGGAAGCAACGAGGGTATACGCCATCAGCTGAACCCGTGGTTCTCTTCTCAGTTCCATCCTGAAGCCTGTTCAGGACCGGTAGATACAGAGTTTATGTTTGATCGCTTCGTAGGTTCGCTGTAGTTTTTTCTCTAGTTTGACTCGAAATATTAGCTATACTAGCCCTACTAGAGATACTAGTTTTAATTATCGTAAAAGGAAAAAAGAAAATGAAATACAATCATATCAAGAAGGTGTTGCTGCTGGGTAGCGGCGCATTGAAGATAGGTGAGGCTGGCGAGTTCGACTATTCCGGCAGTCAGGCACTGAAAGCCTTGCGAGAAGAAGGCGTACAGACCGTGCTCATCAATCCCAACATCGCAACGGTACAGACGAGTGAAGGCGTGGCAGACCAAATCTACTTCCTGCCCGTGCAGCCCTATTTCGTAGAGCGGGTGATACAGAAGGAGCGTCCTGACGGCATCCTGCTCTCGTTCGGCGGACAGACGGCGCTGAACTGCGGAGTGGAACTTTACCAGTCGGGCGTGCTCGACAAATATGGTGTCGAGGTGCTCGGTACGCCTGTGCAAGCTATCATGGACACGGAAGACCGTGAACTTTTCGTGGAGAAACTCAACGAGATTGAAGTGAAAACCATCAAGAGCGAGGCGTGCGAAACCATTGAACAGGCACGCCAGGCAGCACAAGAACTGGGCTATCCCGTCATCCTTCGCGCCGCTTATGCACTGGGTGGGCTCGGCAGCGGCTTCTGCGACAACGAGGAAGAACTGAACAGACTGGCGGAGAAAGCCTTCTCCTTCTCTCCACAGGTGTTGGTAGAGAAGTCGCTGAAAGGCTGGAAAGAGATTGAATATGAGGTGGTTCGCGACCGTTATGACAACTGTATCACCGTTTGTAACATGGAGAACTTCGACCCGTTAGGCATTCATACGGGCGAGAGTATCGTCATTGCACCGTCGCAGACCCTCTCCAATTCGGAGTATCACAAGCTGCGCGCACTGGCAATCAAGATTATCCGCCACATCGGTATCGTGGGTGAGTGCAACGTGCAGTATGCCTTCGACCCGAAGAGTGAAGACTATCGCGTCATAGAAGTCAACGCCCGACTCTCCCGTTCGTCGGCTCTGGCATCGAAGGCTACGGGCTATCCGCTGGCATTCGTGGCTGCCAAACTCGGCATGGGCTATGGTCTCTTTGAGCTGAAGAACTCGGTGACGAAGACCACCAGTGCCTTCTTCGAGCCTGCCCTCGACTATGTCGTTTGCAAGATACCACGCTGGGACCTCTCCAAGTTCCATGGCGTGGATAAGGAGTTAGGCTCGTCGATGAAGTCGGTGGGCGAGGTGATGGCGATAGGTCGTACTTTCGAGGAAGCCATTCAGAAGGGATTGCGCATGATAGGGCAGGGCATGCACGGCTTCGTTGAGAACAAAGAACTGAACATTCCCGACATCGATGCTGCCCTGCGTGAGCCTACCGACAAGCGTATCTTTGTCATCTCGAAGGCGATGCATAAGGACTATACCGTCGACCAGATACATGATTTGACGAAAATAGACCGCTGGTTCCTGCAGAAACTGAAGCACATCATTGACATTGATGAGGAATTAAAGACGAAAACAATTGAAAGTCTTGACGCGAAACTACTCGGAACAGCCAAGGTCTACGGCTTCACCGACTTCCAGATAGCTCGTGCCGTCGGCTTGGAACAGGCTTGCGGCAACATGCACCAGGCATTGCTCAAGGTGAGAACCCTGCGGAAAGCCTTCGGCATCCTGCCCGTCGTGAAGCAGATAGACACCCTGGCTGCCGAATATCCTGCACAGACCAACTACCTCTATCTGACCTATCAGGGTTCCGTCTGTTGCGTTACCGATGCCCCCGCTTCCTCCCAGGGTTCCGCCAGTTGCGTTGCCAACGCAACAAGCCACGACGTCCGTTACGAAAACGACGGCAAGAGTGTCGTCGTTCTCGGCTCAGGAGCCTACCGCATAGGCTCTTCTGTGGAGTTTGACTGGTGTGGCGTGCAGGCGTTGAACACCATCCGGCGGCAGGGTTATCGTTCGGTGATGATCAACTATAACCCCGAAACGGTGTCTACCGACTACGACATGTGCGACCGCCTGTACTTCGACGAGCTCACCTTCGAACGTGTCATGGACATCATTGAGCTGGAAATGCCGCACGGAGTCATCGTCTCCACAGGCGGACAGATACCCAACAACTTGGCGGTATATCTTGACGAACAGCATGTGAACATCCTCGGTACGCAGGCACAGGACATCGATGGTGCCGAAGACCGTGCCAAGTTCTCGCAGATGTTGACCGAGAACGGCATCAACCAGCCGGAATGGAGTGCGCTGACAACGATGGACGACATCGACAAGTTTGTCGGCAGGGTAGGCTTCCCCGTGCTTGTACGCCCGTCATACGTGCTCAGTGGTGCCGCCATGAACGTCTGCTCCAACCGTGACGAGCTGACCCGGTTCCTGCAGTTGGCTGCCAACGTGAGCGAAGACCATCCGGTTGTCGTCTCGAAATTCATCGAACACGCCAAGGAGATAGAGATGGACGCCGTGGCACGCGACGGAGAAATCCTTGCATACGCCATCTCTGAGCACATCGAGTTTGCCGGTGTTCACTCTGGAGACGCCACTATCCAGTTCCCACCACAGAAAATCTACGTGGAAACGGTGCGCCGCATCAAGCGTGTGAGCCGTCAGATAGCCAAGGCGTTGCATATCAACGGACCGTTCAACATCCAGTTTATGGCGCGTGACAACGACATCCTCGTCATCGAGTGCAACCTGCGTGCCTCGCGCTCCTTCCCGTTTGTGAGCAAGGTTTTGAAGCTGAACCTTATCGACCTGGCAACGAAGGTCATGCTTGGCGTGCCTGTTGAGAAGCCGGAGAAGAACCTCTTCGACCTCGACTACGTGGGTATCAAGGCAAGCCAGTTCTCTTTCAACCGCCTGCAGAAGGCCGACCCCGTGCTCGGTGTGGACATGGCATCGACCGGAGAGGTGGGCTGTCTGGGTGACGATACCAGTCAGGCGTTGCTCAAGTCGATGCTTTCCGTCGGCCATCGCATCCCGAAGAAGAACATCCTTCTTTCTACCGGTGGCGCAAAGCAGAAGGTGGAGATGCTCGATGCGGCTCGGACGCTCATAGAAAACGGATACCAGCTCTATGCTACGGGAGGTACATCGAAGTATCTCACGGAGAACGGCATCGCCAACACACTCGTCCACTGGCCTTCAGACGAGGGAATGCAGCCGCAGGCACTCGACCTCCTGCATCGGAAGGAGATAGATATGGTGGTGAACATCCCCAAGAACCTGACGCAGCACGAACTTTCCAACGGTTATAAGATACGCCGCGCAGCCATCGACCTGAACATTCCGCTCATCACCAACAGCCGGCTGGCAAGCGCATTCATCAACGCTTTCTGCCACGTTCCGTTGGAGAAGATCGACATCAAGGCGTGGGGGGAGTATTAATAGTGTGCTCATCGTGAGATGCGAATTCTACACTAAAGTTTTCAGAAGAACTGGTGCAGAAGCGGTGCAGAAAAGGGAAAGATTTGCGTTGCATCATCATATATATAAAAACAAAGCCGCCAGACTCTTGGAGTCTGGCGGTAGTTTTTCGCTTCTGTTCAGTAGTGATTACTTAACAGAGTCAGCAGCAGCTGTGTCAGCAACAGCAGTGTCTGCGCTTACAGTGTCAACCTGAGCGGTGTCAACTGCTGCAGAGTCTGCATTAGCGGCAGGCTTCTGAGTGTTACCACAAGATGCGAATGAGATAGCTGCAACAGCTACGAATGCTAAAACTAACTTTTTCATTTTCTTTGCTTTTTAAATCTGTAAAACAATCATTTGTTTATTAAAACGCTGCAAAGGTAAGTAATTTTTTGATACGCCAAACATTTTTTAGAAGTTTTTTTAGGGGTATTTTGTAACCTTTTTGTAAGTTGTTGGTTTTCAATAAGATACAGACTGCAAACAAACGTTAAAGTTTTCCGTGCTCCCACACAAAGGCAAAAAGGGATAAAAAAAGGCTGTCGGCTACACCGTGAAAAGGAGAGGATTTTTGTACCTTTGCACCATCAAGGGGCGAAGACGTGCCGATGGCTGTCGGATAGCGTCACCTATATATAATAAGGTATGATAGATACGTCGATATTTCAAGGCAAGAAAGCCGCATATTACACGTTAGGTTGCAAACTGAACTTCTCAGAAACGTCTACCTTCGGGAAGATGTTGCAAGAGATGGGAGTGGTGACGGCGAGGAAAGGTGAGCCGGCAGACATCTGCCTGATCAACACCTGTTCGGTGACGGAGGTGGCAGACCATAAGTGCCGGCAGGCCATTCACCGCATGGTTCGGCAGAATCCGGGTGCCTTTGTGGTGGTGACCGGCTGTTATGCACAGTTGGAAGCCGACGAGGTGAGCCGCATCGAGGGCGTCGACCTGGTGCTGGGCAGCAACGAGAAGGCGCAGCTCATCCAGTTTCTGAACGATGGTTTTCTGGCAAAGAGCATCGGAAGTGTGTCGGAAGAAAGAGTGGCGGCTGGTCGTGAGCCTGTCTTGCAGGGTGAATCGTGCAGGCAGGGAGAGGTCTATCGGCAGAAGACCAAGGACATCCGCTCGTTTGCTCCGTCTTGTTCGCGTGGCAACCGCACGCGCTATTTCCTGAAGGTGCAGGATGGTTGCAGCTATTTCTGTACCTACTGTACCATCCCTTATGCCCGTGGCTTCTCCAGGAATCCTGACATCGCGTCGCTGGTGGCACAGGCAAGAGAGGCTGCTGCAGAGGGCGGCAAGGAGATTGTGCTGACGGGAGTCAACATCGGCGACTTCGGAAAGAGTACGGGTGAGCGCTTCATCGACTTGGTGAAGGCATTGGATGGGGTAGAGGTTATCAGCCGTTTTCGCATCAGTTCGCTGGAGCCCGACTTGCTTTCCGACGAGTTGATAGCCTATTGTGCGCAGTCGCGTGCCTTCATGCCACACTTCCACATCCCCTTGCAGAGCGGTTCCGACGCGGTGTTGAAGCTGATGCACCGGCGCTATGACACGGCTTTGTTTGCCCACAAGATACAACTGATTAAGGAGATGATGCCCGATGCCTTCATCGGAGTCGACGTGATGGTGGGCACTCGCGGCGAGACACCAGAGTGTTTCGAGGAGTGTTACGAGTTTCTGAAGCGTCTCGACGTGACCCAGCTGCATGTGTTCCCCTATTCAGAGCGACCGGGAACGGCAGCACTCAAGATTCCGTACGTCGTTGCCGACAAAGAGAAGAAGCTGCGGTCGAAGCGCCTGTTGCTCCTGTCCGATGAGAAGACGCAGGCGTTCTATGCCGCACATATCGGACAGGAAGCGGAGGTGCTGTTCGAGAAAGCTCCGCGCGGACGTGCCATGCACGGGTTTACGAAGAACTATATCCGTGTGGAACTGCCGCCTTCGGAGGCAAAGGATTCGTATGACAACCAGCTGATGCGCGTGCGGTTGGGTGAGTTTAATCACGACAAGACCGCCTTGCGCGCGTACCTTATTATATAAGTCCACCCCCGGTTCCTCCCAAAGGGAGGGGAGTAGATGGTAGAAGGTTAAAGGAGTTAAGATGGAAAAAGTAGCAATAGTTATCTTGAATTGGAATGGAAGAGCGATGATGGAGAAGTATCTTCCGAGCGTAGTCAGCTGTTCGGAAGGCGATGCTGTCGTCTGTGTTGCCGATAATGCCTCGACAGATGATTCCGTTGACTGGCTGAAACGCCATTATCCAGACGTGCGGTTGGTTGTGTTGGAAAAGAACTGGGGCTTTGCTGAAGGCTACAATCAGGCGCTCCGGCAGATAGATGCTGAGTATTATGTCCTGTTGAACAGCGACGTGGAGGTGACTGCAGGATGGCTCACTCCGTTGGTTGCGTGGATGGATGCCCATCCGCAGGCAGCCGCCTGCCAGCCTAAGCTGTTGGCTGTCCACGACAAGTCTTCCTTTGAATATGCCGGAGCCTGCGGCGGATACCTCGACAAGTACGGCTATCCATTCTGTCGCGGACGCATTTTCGACACCATCGAGAAGGATGAAGGACAGTATGACAGCGTGGCGGAAGTGTTGTGGGCGACGGGGGCGTGCATGCTCGTCCGCAGCAGAGCCTATTGGGAGGTGGGCGGTCTCGACGGCCGTTTCTTTGCCCACAACGAGGAGATAGACCTGTGCTGGCGGCTACATGAGCGCGGCTACACCATCTGGTGCCTGCCCGAAAGTCGTGTCTTTCATGTGGGTGGAGGCACCCTGCCGAAGGTAAATCCGATGAAGACCTACCTGAACTTCCGCAACAACCTGACGATGCTTTACAAGAACCTGCCCGACGAAGACCTGCCGAAAGTGATGCGCTGGCGTTGGTTCCTCGATTATGTTGCCGCCTTCGAGACCTTGATGGTCAACCGGAATGTAGGCGACTTTAAAGCCATCTTCCGTGCACGCCGTGATTTCCAACGATGGAAACACGACTTCGATGCCGACCGTGAAGCCCTCAAAAAGCAACGAGTCAGCACCTTGCAGATGCCGGCTCGTCAACCTTTTTCCATTCTTTGGCAATACTATGTGAAGCAAAGGAAAACCTTTGCTCAATTGTAAGTAAAGCCCACTCCTAACTATACTGGCGCAGAGCAGACAGGAGTTCTATGTTTTCGCTCTTCGTTCCTATCGTGATGCGCAGGCAGTTCTGGCAGAGTTGCACGCGTGTGCGGTTGCGCACGATGATACCCTTGTCTACCAGGTAGTCGTAGATAGCCTGTGCATCCGTCATCTTCGCCAGGAAGAAGTTGGCATCCGAGGGATAAACCTTCAGGCAGATGGGCAGTTCTGCAAAGGCACTCATCATCTTCTTGCGCTCCAAGAGCAACAGCCGTACCCATTCTTCGACCTCTATCTTCGACTTTATCGCCTCCAACGCCTGCTGTTGGGTCAGCAGGTTCACGTTGTACGGGTACTTCACCTTATTGAAAAGGCTGATGATGTCTTCGTGTGCGAACGCCATTCCCAGTCGGATGGCAGCACATCCCCACGCCTTGCTGAGCGTGTTCAGCACAATCAGGTTGGGATATTTGTCCAGTTCCGAACGGAATGTCTTTGCTTCGGAGAAGTCGGAATAAGCTTCATCCACGATGACGATGCCGTCGAACCCTTCCAGTACCTTCACGATCTCGTCGCGGTTGATGTTGTTTCCCGTAGGGTTGTTGGGCGAACAAATCCAGATGAGCTTCGTGTCGTCGTCGCAGGCATCCAGCAGTCGTGCTGCCTCTATCTGGTAGTTCTCGTCCAGGAGTACTGGTCTGTACTCCACATCGTTCGTATCTGCACACACCTTATACATGCCGTAGGTCGGCTCAATGGCGACAACGTTGTCCTTGCCCGGCCGACAGAAGATGCGGTAGGGCAGGTCGATGGCCTCGTCAGAGCCGTTGCCGAGGAAGATGTTGCTTGCCGGCACGCGCTTCACCTTAGACAGTTCAGCCTTCAGGTCCAGTTGCAACGGGTCGGGATAGCGGTTGAACGGCTTGTTGTACGGGTTCTCGTTGGCATCGAGAAAGACGTGCGCCACCTTTCCTGAGTATTCGTTTCGTGCGCTGCTGTATGGTGCTAATGCCCAAATGTTTGGGCGAACCAGTTCCTGTAATGGTTTCATGTGTTGAAGGTTGATGGTTGGAGGTTGATGGGTTTATAAACTTTTCAGCCGCAGGGTCATCGCATTCTTGTGTGCTTCGAGTTGTTCGTCGGCAGCCATGCACTCTACGGCTGGTCCTATGGTGCGCACGCCTTCCTCCGAAAGATATTGGAAAGTAATCTTCCGGTTGTAGCTGTCCAGGTTCACTCCGTTGTAGGCGAGGGCGTAGCCGTGAGTGGGCAGCGTGTGGTTGGTGCCGCTTGCATAGTCGCCGGCACTCTCACAGGCATACTTTCCGAGGAATACCGACCCGGCGTTGACCACCTTCTCCGCCAGCTGTTCGTAGTCATCGGTAGCCAGGATGAGATGTTCGGGTGCGTAGGCATTGCTCAGCTGCATGGCTTCCTCCTTGTCGCTGACGAGCACCAGTCGGCTGTTGTCGAGTGCCTGGCGTGCTATCTCCTTGCGGGGCAGCTGTTCCAGTTGTGCTGCAATCTCGGCTTTCACCTCTGCAAGCAGCTTCTCAGACGTGCTGATGAGCAGTACCTGCGAGTCGATGCCGTGCTCTGCCTGGCTCAGCAAGTCGGCAGCCACGAAGTCGGGACGGCTTGTCTCGTCGGCAATGACGCATACTTCCGACGGTCCTGCCGGCATGTCTATGGCAACGTCGTGCAGGCTTACCTGCTGTTTGGCTGCCATCACGTACTGGTTGCCCGGTCCGAATATCTTGTAGACCTTCGGAACACTCTCCGTTCCGTATGCCATAGCCCCGACAGCCTGTACGCCGCCCGCCTTGAAGATGCGGCTGACACCGGCTATCCTGGCGGCAACGAGGATGGCGGGGTGCACCTTTCCGTCCTTGTTCGGCGGGGTGCAGAGCACAATCTCTCGGCAACCTGCAATCTTTGCGGGTGTTGCCAGCATCAGGACGGTAGAGAAGAGGGGTGCCGTACCGCCTGGAATGTAGAGCCCCACCTTTTCGATGGCGACACTTTTCTGCCAGCAAGTCACTCCCTTGGCGGTCTCTATCTTCTTTCCCTCGAAGGTCTGTGCGGCATGGAAACGGGCTATATTGTCGTGAGCCAGCACCAATGCGTCATGCAGTTCTTTGGAAACCAGCCGTTCAGCCTCGTCCATTTCGGCTTGCGTGACGGCTAATTGTGGGAGCCTGACGTGGTCGAACTTCTCTTCATAGCGCTTGACCGCCTCGTCGCCGTTGGCTTTGACATCCTGCAAGACAGCCGATACGGTAGCGTTCAGTTGCGATACGTCCAGGTGTGGTCGTTCCACAATCTCCTTCCAATCTTCCTTCTTCGGGTATTGATAAGTCTTCATCAACCAATAGTAATTTGACAATTATACGATTTGACGATTATACAATTTTGCAATTTGACGATGTATGCGCCCCTCCCTTTGGGAGGGGACGGGGGTGGGCCTACAGTATCATCTTCTCGATCGGAGTCACGAGGATGCCCTGTGCGCCCATTTCCTTCAGCTTTCCGATAATCTCCCAGAAGCGTTTCTGGTCGAGCACCGTATGAACCGAGCACCACTCTTCGTCGGCAAGGGGTATGACGGTAGGACTCTTCAGGCCCGGCAGTACGTTGATGATGTCTTCCAGCTTCGCCTTCGGCGCATTCATCCGGACGTATTTCTTGTCTTCAGCCTGCTTGACGGCATCGAAGCGGAAGAGCATCTCGTTGAGGATCTGATGCTTCTCGTCGTCCATCTTCCAGTTTCCGATGAGCAAGGCTTCGCTCTGCATGACCGTTTCCACCTCGCGCAGGTTGTTGCTGACGAGCGTACTGCCAGAGCTGACGATGTCGAAGATGCCGTCTGCAAGTCCTATGCCCGGACTGATTTCGACGCTTCCCGTGATGACATGGATGTCGGTCTTGATGCCTTTGCTGCTCATGAAGTTGCGCAGGATGTTGGGATAGCTTGTCGCCACCTTCCTTCCGTTGAACCATTCCAGTCCGGTATAGTTGTATTCCTTGGGTATGGCAAGCGACAGTCGGCACTTGGAGAAGCCGAGTCGGGAGATGATCTGTGCGTCTTCGCCGCGCTCGACAAACTCGTTTTCGCCTACCACGCCTATGTCGGCAACACCGCTTGCCACGCTCTCCGGTATGTCGTCGTCACGCAGGTAGAGCACTTCCAGCGGGAAATTGGTAGACTGTACCAGCAGGGTGCGCTTGCTTGAGGGAACTTTGATGTCGGCTTCAGCCAACAGGTTCATCGTGTCGTCATACAGACGTCCTTTCGATTGTATTGCTATTCGTAACATATCTATTCGTTTACAATTTAGCTGCAAAAGTACGAAATAATGCTGAAATCCTCGTTATTCATTCATTATTTTTATATTTTTGCAGCCTAAAATGACAGGATAATGAACAAATATATAGGTTTTATCTTTGTTGTAGCCTGCTTGCTGACGGCATGCACGATGCGGAAGGAACCGGAGATGACACCCTGGGGAACCGTCGTCGGCGGGGAGGAAGCGGCTGACGGCGACGCTGCTTCAGTCAAGGAGAAGCGCACCTACTCGCTCGGTGACATCATAGAGAATGGCGAAATCATCGTACTTACGGTCTCAGGACCAGATACCTACTACGACTATCACGGTCACGGCCTGGGCGTGCAGTACATGATGTGTGAGCAGTTTGCCGACAAGATAGGGGTTGCGGCGCGGGTAGAACTGTGCAAGGACACGGCTGAGATGGTGCGTAAGCTCGGCGAGGGCTATGGCGACGTGATAGCCGTGCAGCTTCCGATAGAAAAGTGGGCAAGTTACCCGAATCACAGCTCCACGACCAAGGACGGGAAAGAGGGCGGGGCTCCTCTTCGCTTCTGCGGAGCATACGACAAGAAACGGCACACGAGCTGGGCGGTGAGCCGTGAGAACACGGAACTGGCTGACTCGTTCGACCGATGGTTCACCGCCGACCTGCCTGCCAAGACACTCGCACGCGAAGACTATCTGTTGTCGTTGCGCCTTACCCATTCGGCTGGTTACATCGCACATGCGTCGGCATATACGCCGAAGAGCTCCACCTACAACCATCTCTTCCAACGCTATGCAGGAGCCGCGGGACTGGACTGGCGACTCCTGGCAGCCCAGTGTTATCAGGAATCGGGCTACGATGCAGGGGCACATTCGTGGGCTGGAGCCTGCGGACTGATGCAGATTATGCCCTCTACTGCCGACCGTTTGGGGCTGGCGCGTGCCGACATCTTCAATCCGGAGAAGAACGTAGCCGCAGGAGCCAAGCTCATGGGCATGCTCATGCGTGAGTTTGCCGACATTCCCAACCGTTCAGAACGTCTCAACTTTGCCTTGGCATCCTATAATGGAGGCTCTGGACACGTGCGCGACGCGATGGCATTGGCACGCAAGTATGGCGGCAACCCACACTCATGGGCTTCCGTCGGGCAGTATATCCTGAAGCTGCAGCAGCCGGAATACTATCAAGACCCCGTCGTGCGCCACGGTTTCTTGCGCGGAACTGAAACCTATAACTATGTGTGCAGCATTCGCCAAAGGTATGGTGGATGACGGTTTTTAGTTGAGTTGGAGGGCTATTGCATAGAGTTGAAGGGACCGTACCGTTGAGTTGATGGGGCGATTGTATTGAGTTGAAGGGACCATACCGTTGAGTTGAAGGGATAAAAGCAATGAACTGAAATCAAAAACCTGCAAGTTTTCATTTGAGAACTTGCAGGTTTTTATATGTAAAGCTATAAGTTTTTATATGTAAACCTATAGGTTAACGATCGCAACAGATAGTTCCTTGTACCATAATTCTTTTCAGGCTGTTTCTGCACAAGTGTACAGGAACTTATTGCAAAGATACAACTTTTTGCCCGGAAAACCAAATTTCCAAATGGTTTATTTCATTCCTTTTATCTTTGTATCTCTTAAGTGTATCTCTTAAGAAGGTACGCTGCGTCTCAACAATAAAAGCAAAAAACAAGTTTTTTGTTTTGTTTTGTCTTCGACTTGCAGTACCTTTGCACACAAATTTTCGATTATGTACAGAACAAATACCTGCGGAGAACTCCGCATTACTGATGCCGGCAAGCAGGTGACGCTTGCCGGATGGGTGCAGCGCACCCGCAAGATGGGTGGCATGACGTTCGTGGACTTGCGCGACCGTTATGGACTTACCCAGTTGGTTTTCGACGAGGCAAAGGATGCCTCGCTCTGTGAGCGTGCCAACAAGCTGGGACGCGAATACTGCATACAGGTGAAGGGCGAGGTGAGCGAACGCCAGAGCAAGAACCCGAAGATGCCTACGGGCGACATCGAAATCCTGGTGAGCGAACTGAACATCCTGAGCGAGAGTCTCACACCGCCGTTCAAGGTGGAAGACGATACCGACGGTGGTGACGACCTGCGCATGAAGTACCGCTATCTGGACCTGCGTCGCCCTGCCGTGCGCAAGAACCTTGAGTTGCGCCACCGCATGACGATACTCATCCGTAACTTCCTCGACTCCAAGGAGTTCATAGAGGTAGAGACACCTATTCTCATCGGTTCAACACCAGAGGGAGCACGCGACTTCGTGGTGCCCTCGCGCATGAATCCCGGTCAGTTCTATGCCCTGCCGCAGAGTCCGCAGACGTTGAAGCAGCTGCTCATGGTGAGCGGCTTCGACCGTTACTTCCAGATAGCCAAGTGCTTCCGCGACGAAGACCTGCGTGCCGACCGTCAGCCGGAGTTCACACAGATAGACTGCGAGATGTCGTTCGTAGACGAAGACGACGTGCTGAACTTGTTTGAAGACATGGCTCGCCACCTGTTTAAAGAGGTGAGGGGAGTAGAACTGCCTGCAAAGTTGCAACGGATGACGTGGCATGAGGCGATGCGCCGTTTCGGTTCCGACAAGCCCGACCTGCGTTTCGGCATGGAGTTCGTGGAACTCATGGACGTGCTGAAGGGTACGGGAACGTTCAGCGTCTTCGACCAGGCAGAGTATATCGGTGGCATCTGCGTGCCTGGTTGTGCCGACTACACCCGCAAGCAGCTTGACCAGCTGACCGATTTCGTGAAGCGTCCGCAGGTGGGTGCCAAGGGACTGGTCTATGTGAAGTTCAACCAGGACGGCACCGTGAAGTCGAGCATCGACAAGTTCTATACACCTGAGGTGTGGGCACAGCTGAAGGAGAAGATGGGAGCCAAGGACGGCGACCTCGTGCTCATCCTCAGCGGCGACAACGCCAACAAGACGCGCACGCAACTCTGTACGCTCCGACTGGAGATGGGCGACCGTCTGGGCTTGCGCGACAAGAACAAGTTCGAGTGTCTGTGGATAGTAGACTTCCCCCTCTTCGAGTGGAGCGACGAGGAACAGCGACTCATGGCTACACACCATCCGTTCACCCTTCCCAATCCCGACGACATCCCTCTGCTCGACACCGCACCGGAGAAGGTACGTGCAGTAGCCTACGACTTTGTATGCAACGGCATCGAGGTGGGTGGCGGTTCCCTGCGTATCCACGACGGCAAATTGCAGGAGAAGATGTTCAAGATTCTTGGATTTACCCCTGAAAGGGCGATGGCACAGTTCGGATTCCTCATCAATGCCTTCAAGTATGGAGCTCCGCCACATGCCGGTCTCGCCTTCGGACTCGACCGCTTCGTCTCTATCATGGCTGGACTCGACTCCATCCGCGACTGTATCGCCTTCCCGAAGAACAATTCCGGTCGTGACGTGATGCTGGATGCACCTTCTGAGATAGACCAGAAACAGCTCGATGAATTGCAGATAAGAGTTGATTTATCATCCGACCTTTTCTCGTCAAGGTAGACATCAAACAAGCTTGATGGCTACCCTTCTGACTTACCGAAAAGGTTGATTTAAGTCAAGAAATGCAACAAAAGGGCTGAAAATCAGTTGAAAAAGCAATTTTTTTTGTCAGAAAATTAGACGGAATGAAATAAAAGACGTACATTTGCACCGTTTTAATAAACAGATTGTTTTTCAATAGGTTTTATCAGGTACAATAAATTTACTAAAATTATGGCAGAAAAGAAAGCTACAAAGGCAGCTGCAACTAAGGCAGCAGCTCCTAAGAAGGAAACAGCAAAGAAAGCAGCAGCTCCTAAGAAGGCAGCAGCAAAGAAGGCTGAAGTTGTCATCAACGCCGAGAACGTTGGTTTCAAGGCTGGTGATGTTTACAACGCTTTGGCAGCAGCTGAAAAGGCGCTGACCGTTGCTGAGATCGCAAAGAGCGCTAAGATCAGCGCAGAGGAAGCATTCCTCGGTATCGGCTGGTTGCTGAAAGAAGGCAAGGTTAAGGATGACAACAACAAGATTGCATTGGCTTAATCATTAACCCAAACATAAAGAGGGGAGTCAGTATGCTTCATACCGACTCCCTTTTTGGTTTAATTGTCAATTGTGAATTGTCAATTGTGAATTGTTTATCGTGAATTACGACAAGGAGATATTACGGATATTGACTGATGTAGGCGACAAAGGACTTTCGGTTGCTAAGATTGCCCGTCACGTACATCATGCCTGTAATTCTTTTTTCGAACCCGTCAGCCTGGAGGAAGTCCACCGCTATGTGGCACAATACCTTTTGCGCAACAGCAAGAATCCCGACTCTATCATCGAAAAAACAGAGCGCGGTATCTACCACCTCAACATGTCTTCGAAGGCTACCCAGCAGTTGATGCTTGCCTTCCGTGAAGACGACAGCGACGATACGCCGGCTCCCGTTCAAGACCTTTCCCTCGGATTGTTCGATTAGTTTCTGTTTACGTCCGAGGCTTTTCTCTCGGATAGTTTGTTTAGTTCCGACTCCCGTCCAAGGCTTTTCTCTTGGATAATTTGTTTAAAGAGGTGGAATTTTTACCTTTTCGCCCTTTCTGTAACAAATATTTTGTTTTGATTGTTACTGAGACCCGATAGTTTTTCTTATCTTTGCAATCGTTAGCGACAGTTGCCCTCATGTTGGTGGTGTCGTAAGTAATGATTAGAAACCTAAATAATACGAGGAAAGATGGCAAGAAAATACTTGTTAGGATTGGATATCGGCAGCTCGTCTGTCAAGGCGTCGCTCGTTGATGCCGACACAGGCTTGTGTGCAGCCGATGCATTCTTCCCGGAAACAGAGGCACCCATCATGGCGAAGCGCACAGGATGGGCTGAGCAAGAACCGCAGATGTGGTGGGAAAATGTAAAGCTGGCGCTCAGCAAGGTTATGGCAGAGACGGGTGCCAAAGGCGACGACATAGCCGCTATCGGCATCGCTTACCAGATGCACGGCTTGGTTTGTGTAGACAAAGAGGGGCAGGTGCTCCGACCTTCTATCATCTGGTGTGACTCGCGTGCCGTTCCTTATGGCGAACGGGCATTCAAAGAGCTGGGACATGAACGGTGTCTGTCTCATTTGCTGAACTCTCCCGGCAACTTTACGGCAGCTAAGTTGGCATGGGTGAAGGAGAACGAGCCGGATGTCTTTGCGCAGATTGACAAGATCATGCTTCCGGGTGATTATATCGCCATGAAACTGTCGGGCGAAGTCAATACGACCATCAGCGGATTGAGCGAAGGCATGTTGTGGGACTTCAAAGAGAAACGACCCGCCAAGTTCCTCATGGACTATTTCGGATTTTCCGAGTCGCAGATTGCTCCTGTCGTGCCCACGTTCGGCATTCAGTCGGAAGTCTCTGCAAGCGCAGCCGAAGAACTGGGGCTGAAAGCAGGTACACCTATTACATATCGTGCGGGTGACCAGCCGAACAACGCCTTGTCGCTCAACGTCTTCAATCCGGGTGAGATAGCTGCTACGGCAGGCACGTCGGGTGTTGTCTATGGTGTGCTGGGCGATGTGCGCTACGACCCGAAGAGCCGCGTCAACACTTTTGCACATGTCAACTATACGCCGGAAGTCAACAGGCTGGGCGTTCTGCTTTGCATTAACGGTACGGGCATCCTCAACTCATGGATGCACCACCATGTGACGCCAAATATCGACTATGCAGACATGAACCGCCTGGCGGCACAGGTTCCCATCGGAAGCGAAGGCCTAACGATATTGCCATTCGGTAATGGAGCCGAGCGCGTACTGGAAAACAAGGAGAAAGGTTGCTCTATTCATGGACTTAACTTTAACAAGCACAACGAAGCTCACCTCCTTCGTGCGGCTCAGGAAGGCATCGTCTTCTCCTTCTGCTACGGCATGGAAATTATGCGGAAGATGGGAATGGACATTCAAGTGATTCATGCAGGAAGAGCTAATATGTTCAAATCGGCAATATTCCGCGACACTTTGGCAACTATCAGTAATGCTGTCATCGAGGTCTACAAGACCGACGGTGCGGCGGGGGCTGCCAAGGGAGCAGGTTTGGGTGCCGGTATCTATCGTAATGCTGATGAGGCCTTTGCATCGTTAGAACACTTTGCCCATGTGGAACCGTGTGCAGAACATGAGGGCGAATACCTCGATGCCTATGCCCGGTGGAAGGAAATCTTGGGCGAAAGAGCATGACTCCATCGCGTAACGCAGAATGAAGGAATCTCCGGATAGCCCGGATTATCCGGAACTTCCGGAATATCCGGACCCCCGGAATGAGCGAAATAAACCATATTATCAATAACAAAAACAGCCCGTGCCCCTGTTGCGGCTTCCCCTTCTGGGGATTAGTGGGGGGCTAAAGAGAAAAGATGAAAGAGGATTTTCCGTTTACAGGAAAGATTCCTTTTGAAGGAAAAGAGAGCAAGAACGTGATGGCGTTCCACTACTATGAGCCGGAGCGCGTGGTCATGGGTAAGAAAATGAAGGACTGGCTGAAGTTCGCTATGGCTTGGTGGCACACGCTGGGTGGTGCCAGCGCCGACCAGTTTGGCGGTCAGACGCGCAGCTACGAGTGGGACAAGGCTGAGGATGCTGTTCAGCGTGCCAAGGACAAGATGGATGCCGGTTTCGAGATTATGGATAAGCTCGGCATCGAGTACTTCTGCTTCCACGATGTAGACCTTGTCGACGAGGCACCGACCATCGCCGAATACGAGGGTCGCATGCAGGCCATTACCGACTATGCCTTGGAGAAGATGAAGCAATATCCCAACATCAAGTTGCTCTGGGGTACAGCCAACGTTTTCGGTAACAAGCGCTATGCCAACGGAGCCTCTACCAATCCCGACTTCGATGTCGTGGCTCGTGCCATCGTACAGATTAAGAATGCTATTGATGCCACCATCAAGCTCGGCGGTCAGAACTACGTGTTCTGGGGTGGACGCGAAGGCTACATGTCGTTGCTCAATACCGACCAGAAGCGTGAGAAGGAACACATGGCTACCATGCTGACAATGGCTCGCGACTATGCACGTGCCAAAGGATTCAAAGGTACGTTCCTCATCGAGCCGAAGCCGATGGAACCGTCTAAGCATCAGTATGATGTAGACACGGAGACAGTCATCGGATTCCTCCGTGCCCATAACCTCGACAAAGACTTCAAGGTGAATATCGAGGTGAACCATGCCACGCTTGCCGGTCACACCTTCGAGCACGAACTGGCTTGTGCGGTCGATGCAGGCATGCTGGGTTCTATCGATGCCAACCGTGGCGACGCTCAGAACGGATGGGATACCGACCAGTTCCCCATCGACAACTTCGAACTGACGCAGGCCATGATGGAGATTATTCGTAACGGAGGACTCGGAAACGGCGGTACTAACTTCGATGCGAAGATTCGTCGTAACTCTACCGACTTGGAAGACCTCTTCATCGCACACATCAGCGGTATGGACGCAATGGCACGTGCCCTGCTCAACGCGGCTGCTATCCTCGAAGAGAGCGAGTTGCCTGCCATGAAGAAAGCTCGCTACGCCAGCTTCGACAGCGGCATAGGCAAGGATTTTGAAGACGGCAAGATCACCTTAGAGCAGGCTTACGAGTATGGTAAGAAGGTGGAAGAGCCGAAGCAGATCAGCGGCAAGCAGGAGAAGTATGAGACTATCGTGGCACTTTATGCCAAGTAAACGCCACTCCTCACATCTGTAGAGGAACATGAAAATCCCCCGTAAGGTACAGGTTGTGCCTTACGGGGGATTCTTGTTGGTGGATGCAATGTTTGTTGATGGTTGCAACGCCAACACTTGTTGATGGTTGCAACGCTTGGTAGTTGCTTAGTAGTTGAATTCGCCGAACTCGCTCTTGATGGTGAGCGAACGGGAGCCTTCCTCGATATGTCCCACCACCTGTGCATCGATGTTGAACGACTTGGAGATGGCGATGACCTGTTCTGCCACTTCGGGACGTACATAGATTTCCATGCGGTGTCCCATGTTGAATACCTGATACATCTCTTTCCAGTCGGTACCTGAGCAGTCGTGGATGATTTGGAAGAGTGGGGGAACGGGGAACATGTTGTCTTTGATGACGCGGCAGTTGTCGCCCACGAAGTGCAACACCTTCGTCTGTGCACCTCCCGTACAATGTACCATACCGTGAATCTCTGGTCGCAGTTCGTCGAGCAGCCGTTTGATGACGGGCGCATAGGTGCGGGTAGGGGAGAGCACGAGCTGTCCGACGTTGGGGAGTTCTGTTTGTTGACAAGTCGTGTCTTCATACGGGACGGCATCGGTGAGTCGGTACTTTCCGCTATAGACGAGGTCATCGGGAACTGCATGGTCGAAACTCTCCGGGTATTTCTCTGCCAGGTATTTCGAGAAGACATCGTGGCGTGCTGAGGTCAGTCCGTTGCTGCCCATGCCTCCGTTGTATCGTTTCTCGTAGGTAGCCTGTCCTGTAGACGAAAGTCCCACGATGACATCGCCCGGTCGGATGTTGGCATTGTCGATGACATCTTTGCGACGCATACGGCAAGTGACGGTAGAATCGACGATAATCGTGCGAACGAGGTCACCTACGTCTGCCGTCTCGCCTCCTGTAGGCCAGATGCCGATGCCCATCTCGCGAAGTTCTGAGAGCAGTTCGTCTGTACCGTTGATGATGGCTGAGATGACTTCTCCGGGAATGAGCATCTTGTTGCGCCCGATGGTAGAAGATACGAGGATGTTGTCAACGGCACCCACGCAAAGCAAATCGTCGGTATTCATCACGATGGCATCCTGAGCGATACCCTTCCAGACAGAAAGGTCTCCCGTTTCCTTCCAGTACATATAGGCGAGGCTCGACTTGGTGCCTGCTCCGTCGGCGTGCATGATGTTGCAATACTCCGGATCGCCGCCCAGGATGTCGGGTATAATCTTGCAGAACGCTTGCGGGAATATGCCCTTGTCTATGTTCTTGATGGCATTGTGGACATCTTCCTTGGCGGCAGAGACGCCGCGCTGCATGTATCTGTTGTTTTCCATTATTCTTTTTGGTTTTTATTCTTTTTCTCTCTATTCGTTTTAGATATTCTAGATAATCCTTGTCATTCTATATATTCTTGTCTTAAAATATCATGTGACAGTTAAGGATTCCTATTGTTTTTGCTTGCTTATCTGTTCCAGAAGTCCCATGAGGCGAAAGCTTGCAGGAGCAGCATTTCCAGACCGTTCTTGACGGTTGCTCCCTGCTGGCGTCCTTTTGCCATGAAGAGGGTTTCGTCGGGGTTGTAGATAAGGTCATATAATAAGGTATGGTTGTCCATCGCCTCATAGGGCAGTTCCGGGCATCTGTCGGTCTTGGGATACATGCCTACGGGTGTGCAGTTAATGATAACGTTATATTCCTTGATGACCTCCGGGGTGATGTCCTTGTAGCACACCGTGTTGGGACGTTCGTAGCGACTGACATATACGGTCTCCAGTCCGAGTGCCTTCAGTCCGTAGTTGACTGCTTTCGAAGCTCCTCCCGTTCCCAGTATGAGTGCCTTCTTATGGTATCTCTCCAGCATGGGTTCAATACTTTTCGTAAACCCGATGACGTCAGAGTTGTAGCCTGTCAGTTTGATGTCGTTGCCGTCGTGGTCTACTTTGATGACATTGACGGCGCCGATTGCTCTTGCTTCCGGGCTCAAGCTGTCCAGGAAGTTGATGACTTTCTCCTTGTAGGGAATGGTTACATTCAGCCCCTTCAGGTCGGGGTTGATGTTCAGGATTTCCACCAGGTTCTCGATGTGTGGAATCTCAAAGTTCTCATACACCGCGTCAATGCCTTCGTTCTGGAACTTCTCGTTGAAGTAGCTGATGGAGAACGAGTGTCCTAAAGGATAGCCGATGAGTCCGTACTTGTCCATAATGTTTGGTGTTTTTTTATTTATTTGTTATTTCACTGCGAAGTACATGGTGCAGATGCCGAAGGTGAGCCGGCGGAAGGAGGCGGTGGAGAAACCTGTTCGCCGCAGGATGGCCGTCATGTGTTCACCTTGCGGAAAGGCTTCAATGGTGGCGGTGAGGTACCGGTAGGCACTTTTGTCTCGCGAGAGCAGTCTTCCGTAGAGTGGCAATACCGTGTGGGCGTAGAGGTGGAATAGCTGCTTCATGGGGAAACTGACGGGAGATGTCAGTTCCACGATGCTCAGCTGCCCGCCCTTCTTCATCACCCGTAGCATCTCCTTCAGTCCTTGTTCCAGGTCTTGAAAGTTTCTGATGCCGAAGGCAGCTGTTACCGCGTCAAAGGTATCGTCGGGGAACGAGAGGTGCATGCAGTCTTCTTTCTGAAAGGAGATGGTGTCTTGCAACTGGAGTTGTACTACCTTCTGCCGTCCGATGTCCATCATTCCCTCCGAGAGGTCGGCACCTATGATGCGTCTGGGCTTGAGTATCTGCGCCGACTTGATGGCGAAGTCACCCGTACCGGTTGCGATGTCGAGCATGACTTGCGGTCGGTAAGGCTCCAGTTGCCTGATGGCCTTTCGCCGCCAGTATCGGTCAATGTTCCACGACAAGCGGTGGTTAAGAGTGTCGTAGGTAGGTGCTATGTTGTCGAACATTTCCTCTACCAGCTCCCCCTTGTCGCCCTCTCTGTCGTAGGGTTTGATTTTTTCCTGCTCGTACATGGGTGTAAGCCCGTTACCTCTTTATCCTCTTGTTGCCAGGTATGTGCTGACGTTTTTCTCTATGCGTGCCGCAATGTCGCCTTCCTCGGCAGCCTTGTCAAAGTGTTCACCTGTGATGTGCTCATATAGCTCTATGTAGCGGTCGCTGACGCTCTCGGCATACTCGTCGGTAATCTCTGGCATCTGCTGTCCAGGCTCATTCATGAAGTCGTGCTCGATGAGCCATTGGCGCACAAACTCTTTCGAGAGTTGCTTCTGCGGTTCCCCCTTCTCGAACTTCTCTTCGTAGCCATCGGCATAGAAGTAGCGGCTGGAGTCAGGCGTGTGTATCTCGTCGATGAGGAATACCTTTCCGTCGCGCTTGCCAAACTCATACTTCGTGTCAACGAGAATGAGTCCCTGCTTGGCGGCTATTTCCTGACCACGTGCAAAGAGCTTGCGCGTATAGTCTTCCATGACGGCGTAGTCTTCGGCACTGACGATGCCCTGTGCGATGATTTCTTCCTTTGAGATGTTCAGGTCATGACCTTCATCTGCCTTTGTCGTCGGAGTGATAATGGGTTCGGGGAATCGTTCGTTCTCACGCATACCCTCCGGCAGCTTCACGCCGCAAATCTCGCGCACACCCTTCTTGTAGTCGCGCCACGCGCTTCCTGTGAGAATGCCGCGGATGATCATCTCCACGCGGAAGCCCTCACACTTCAGTCCGACGGTAACCATCGGGTCGGGTGTAGCCAGTTTCCAGTTGGGGCAGATGTCCGCCGTAGCATCAAGGAACTTCGCTGCAATCTGGTTCAGCACCTGTCCCTTGAAGGGTATGCCCTTGGGCAGGATGACGTCGAATGCCGATATTCTGTCTGTGGCGACCATGACCATCAGGTCGTCATTGATGTCGTAAACATCGCGTACCTTACCGTGGTACACGCTCTTCTGTCCTTTGAAGTGGAAGTCAGTTTTGGTTAATGCTTTCATCGTTTTTACCTTATAAAACTATATTATGGCTGCAAAGTTACGTAAAAACGAGAGCAGAACAAAATAAACTCGTTTATTTTTTATGCCGAGTGCATTGTAAGTTATTCAAAGTTACGTAAAGTCGAGCGAAATGCAAAAGGAAAGTTTGCTTTTCTTTTCATTTCCGAGACGTAGTAACATCGGCGAAGCCAAAGTAAAGGAAAAACGAGTGAAATGCCAAATTTATTTAAGCAATTCTTAGAGCGGAATAACTTCTTAAGACTTGCTCCGCTCATATAAGCGGCGGTGAACGTCGAGCGGGGGAAGGGGGATGATGGGCAAGAGGGCTTATTGCTTGCGGAGGGAGAAGTGGAAGGCGAGACCGTTGGTGGACTTGTTGCAGACGGTGATGGTGCCGCCGTGCAGGACGACGGCGTTCTTGACGATGGCTAGTCCCAGTCCTGTTCCTCCGAGAGAGCGGCTGCGGCTCTTGTCAATGCGGTAGAAGCGCTCGAAGATGCGTGGCAGATGCTCTTCTGGTATTCCCGTCCCATCGTCTTCGACGGTGAAGTTCCATCTGTCGGCTTCTTCTGTAGCAGAGACGGTTACGGTGGAGCCTGTTCCGGCATAGTTGATAGCGTTGTCTATGAGGTTTCGGAAGATGCTGTATACGAGTGAATAGTTGGCACGCAAGATGATGTCTTGTGGCAGGTTGTTGCGCATCGTCATGTTGTTCTTTTCCATCTTGGGTGCCGTTTCCTTGGCGATGTCGGCGACGAGCAGTGCCACGTCTACGCGTTCTCTTGTGAGCAGGTGGGCGGCATCGTTCATGCGGTTGAGCGTTGAAATGTCTTGCAGGAGGGTGGTAAGTCGTTGCGCTTGGGCGTGGGTGCGGCTGATGAAGAGCTGTCGTGTGTCGTCGTCCATGTCAGGCGTGTTGAGTATGGTCTCGGTATATCCCAGTATGCTGGCAACGGGTGTCTTCAGTTCGTGGGCTATGTTCTGGGTCAGCTCACGTCTCATGCGGCTCTCCTTCTCTGCCTGTTCGCGGCTGATGCGGCGGTCCATGCTGCGTGCATAGTGGTGTAGCAGGAGTCCGAGACCTCCCATGACGACAGCGGAGAACAACAGCAGGTGCCACTCGTTGATTTCGTCGAGCGGATAGAAGTGTTTGCGGTCGTAATCGTCGAAGATGAAAAAGATGGTGGCATAGATGATGAAGATGACCATGACGCTCACCCACATTTTCTGTCCTTCGCTGAGCTTTTTCATAGGCTTGTCTTGTCGTCCTTGAAGAAATATCCGTAGCCTTGGCGAGTGGCGATACATGCAGAGTAGGGGGCTATCTTCTTTCTCATGCGGGTGATGTTGACATCTACGGCACGATCGGTGACAATGACGTCGGCTGGCCATACTCGCTTGATGAGTTGTTGTCGCGAGAAGACCTGTCCGCGGTGGCTGATGAGCAACCATAGCAGCTCAAACTCCGTCTTGGTCAGCTCGGCGGGCTGTCCGTCTACGGTAACGGTCTTCTGCGTGCGGTCTACGGTGAGTCCCTCGTGTGTCTGCATGTTTGTCTTCTCGTGGGAGGCAGCAAGTGCCGAACGGTGGAGCACAGCCCTGACCCTTGCCGTTGCCTCTCTGACGGAGAAGGGCTTGGTAATGTAGTCGTCGGCACCAATGTCGAAGCCTTCGAGTGTGTCTTCTTCAGAGTCCTTAGCAGTGAGGAAGATGATGGGCGTGTCGGCGGTCTTACGGTCTCGCTTGATCATCCTGGCGAGTTCGAATCCCGACATGCCAGGCATCATCACGTCAAGCAAGATGAGGTGGAAGGAAGTGAGCACGTGCTGCATGGCTTCTTCAGCAGAGTATGCCACCTCTACATGGTAGCCTGCTGCTGCAAGATTGAATCTCAAAATCTCGCACAGGTCTTGTTCATCGTCAACGACGAGTATTCTTTTTGCATCCATATCGACTGCAAAATTACGAATTATTTTCCAAATCTCGCCTGTACGACGTTGACAACATAGTCGCCGAGTCGTTCCATCTCGCCTATGAAGTCGCTGAACATGGTGCCGATGGCATAGTCGTAACGGTGTTCGTTCACGTCGTTGATGTTGGCAATCTTAAAGCGGTCGCGCATGGCGTTGATCTCGTTCTCCGTACGGAAGGTGTCTCTGATGTCGTGCTCGTATCGGTGGCCGCGCATGGATGTGCACATGAGGCTGAGTGCCCTTTCGCAGAGCTCCGCCATCTCTTGCAGTCGCTCCATCTGCTTGGGTGTGAAGCTGCGCCCTGACTGTTGGCGTCGGTCCAGTATGTGTGCCATGTTGTAGCAGGCGTCTCCTATAGACTCCAGTTCACCAATCTCGCGCATCATCTTGCGTATCTTCGTCTTCGTCACGTCGCTCAGGTGGCCTTCACCAACCTGTTCCAGGAAGTGGGCTATCTCATACTCCATGCGGTCGGTCATGTCCTCTTCGTCCTCTATCTGCGTGAAGAGCGTGTAGAAGCGTTTCTCTTCCTGCTCGGTGAGCAGCTCCCTTACCCATCCGAACATCTTGTGCACCTTGTCGGCAAAGAGTGCCGTCTCCTTCTGTGCCTGCAAGACCGAAATTTCTGGTGTCTGCACCAGGTTCGACTGGATGTATTTCAGGTGGAACTCCTGCTTGAACTCATACTTCTTGTCGGGGAGGAGCCACCGCACGAACTGTTCCATCTGTGGAACCAACCCGATGAGAATGGCTGTGTTAGTCACGTTGAAGCACGTATGGAACATTGCCAGTACCACCGGCAGCCGCTCCGTCTGTCCGCTCTCTGAAGGGTTGTACCCCACGAGGCTGCACACCACGTCTACAAACGGATAGAAGACGGCGAGCACCCATGTCACTCCGAACACGTTGAACAGCAGGTGGGCAAGTGCCGCCCGCCGAGCCTCCAGCCCTGCACCCAGTGCAGCAAGATTGGCTGTAGCCGTCGTTCCGATGTTCTCGCCCATCACCAAGGCTATACCCAGGTAGATAGGCAGCACGCCTGTCGAGCAGAGCAGGATGGTAATAGCCATGACCGCTGCCGATGACTGTACGATGCAGGTGATGATTGTTCCGAAGAGCAGGAAGAGCAGGATGGAAAGGTGGCTGCCTGTATCGAACGATGCAAAGAAGTTGACCACCTGTGCGTTGTGCTCCAGGTCCATTTCCTTGCCCGTCTTGCTCAGCATGACCAGTGACAGAAAGAGGAACGCCACGCCGAAGAGGAAGTCTCCCACGTAGCGGTGGCGTTTCTTGTAGATGAGTACCATGCCCACGAAGAACGCAGGGAAGACCACGTTCGTCAGGTCTGCGCTGTAGCCCAGCGACATAATCCATGCCGTCAGCGTCGTGCCGATGTTGGCACCCATGATGACCGATATGGCCTGTGAGAGCGTCAACAGACCTGCGCTCACAAACGACACCGTCATCACCGTCGTTGCCGACGACGACTGCACGGCACATGTCACAAACGTTCCTGTGAGCATTCCCGTCAGGCGGTTCGTCGTCATTTTTGCAAGAATATGTCTCAGTTGTGGTCCCGCCATCTTCTGTAGCGCCTCGCTCATCATCCTCATGCCGTAGATGAGAAGTCCCAGTGCGCCCAGCAGCTGTAGGCCAATCATGATGTAGTGATTCATTCTGTTTTCGTGAATTGTTGTTGATTACCGTGCAAAAGTAATCAAATCATCTGTCATACGGAAGCGTAACGTGTTACGATACGGTTACAGGAGTGAAGTGTAACGGGAACGTAACAGGACGCATGTGTCGCTAATAAGTACTAAGCTCATGAAGTTTAAAAAATTGTCATGTAGAGCAATTAGGTGATGACTTTGAAAATTCAGCTGTATACTGATGCCGTACCAAAACGATACCAAGCGTTGGTATTGCGAGTACCAACGCTTGGTATCGTGCGTACCAGCATGTGGTACTATGCATACCAGCATGCGGTATCTCTGCGACCAGCATGTGGTATCTCTGCGACCAGCATGTGGACGTTTTTCTACCAAGTTGTTGCCCCCTTACTTCTTCGTTGCCCTGATAACATAGCAGATGAGCAGCAGGTAGGCGAGGAGAGAGCAAACCTGTGACCATGGGTTGTCGAGCCACGACGTGTTGATAAGGTCTACACCACCGAACTTCAGCAAGGCACTGACCACTCCCATGAGTGCTCCGCCGGCAATGAAGCCACTGGCGATGAGTGTGCCTCGCTCTCCGCGTGCCTTGTTTTCGGATTCGTCATGGCTGCGGGTGGTGACAAACCAGTTGATGGCTCCGCCGACGAGCAGCGGAAGGTTCAGTTGCAGAGGGATGAACATTCCGAGTGCGAAGGCGAGGGCAGGAATCTTGCAGCGGTCGAGGACGATGGCGATGATGGCTCCGATGGCGTAGAGCAGCCAAGGTGCCCCCGCTCCGTTCATCATCGGCTCGATGACAGCAGCCATAGCGTTGGCTTGCGGTGCCACGAGATGCCCCTCGCGGTTGGGATCGAAGCCGTAGGTGTCGTTGAGCAGCATCATAACGCCGCCGACGGTAGCCGCCGAGACCAGTACGCCGAGGAACTTCCATGTCTCCTGTTTCTTGGGAGTTGTCCCCAGCCAATAGCCTATCTTCAGGTCGGTGATGAACGAACCGGCAACAGAGAGTGCCGTGCAGACCACGCTGCCCATGATGAGGGCTGCCAGCATGCCGCCCGAACCGTTCATGCCGATGGCCGCCATGACGACAGAAGCCAGGATGAGTGTCATCAGCGTCATCCCCGATACAGGGTTACTGCCCACGATGGCGATGGCATTGGCAGCAACGGTGGTGAAAAGGAAGGCGATGACCGTAACCAGCAGGATGGCTACAAGAGCAAAGAGCAGGTTGTTCATCACGCCCAGCCAGAAGAAGACAAACGTGGCGACGATGGCAAGGATGGAGGCGATGCCGATGAAGCGGAACGACAGGTCGCGTTGGGTTCGAAGAGTAGTAGACTGTACGTCACTCTTCTCTTCTCGCTCTTCTCTCTTCTCTCCTTTCATCTCCTTTGCCGCCAATCCGACGGCACTCTTGATGACACCCCACGACTTGATGATGCCTATGATTCCTGCCATAGCGATGCCGCCGATGCCTATGCTGCGGGCGTAGGTAGAGAAGATGTCTTCGGGCGACATGGAGCCGACGGTCTGCGTGACGGTGCTGCCGCCCACGTTCAGTATCGTGTCGTGGAAGACCAGCGACATGCCGGGAACGATAATCCACCACACCGCCAAGGAGCCGATGCAGATGATGGCGGCATATTTGAGTCCGACGATGTAGCCCAGACCGAGGATAGCGGCACCGGTGTCTATCTTGAACACGAGCTTGGCTTTCTCGGCAACGGTCTCGCCAAAGCCAACCACGCGCGATGTGAACTCACTGTTCCACCAGCCCAACGATGCCACGATAAAGTCGTACAGACCGCCCAGGAGTCCGGCGATGAGCAGGGGCTTAGCCTGGCTGCCTCCCTTCTCGCCGCTGACCAGCACCTGTGTGGTGGCTGTGGCTTCCGGGAACGGATATTTGCCGTGCATGTCGCTGACGAAATACTTGCGGAAGGGTATCATGAACAGGATGCCGAGGATGCCGCCGAGTGCCGATGCTACGAATATCTTCAGGAACGAAGCAGAGAGGGCAGGGTCGTGGAGTTTCGACTCAAGGATGTAGATGGCAGGCAGGGTGAAGATGGCACCTGCTACGACAGAACCGGAGCAGGCTCCGATGCTCTGGATGATGACATTCTCGCCCAGTGCTTTGCTGCGTCGTGATGCTGCCGACACACCCACGGCAATGATGGCAATCGGTATGGCGGCTTCGAACACCTGTCCTACCTTCAGTCCTAAGTAGGCAGCCGCTGCCGAGAAGAGCATCGCCATGACGATACCCCACGTCACCGACCATCCGTTTACCTCTGGGTAGTTTTTCTTCGGGTTCATTACAGGCTGGTAGTCTTCGCCAGCTTTTAGTTCGCGGAACGCATTTTCAGGCAGTTCCACATTCAGTTTCTCTTGTTCTTCCATATTGTTATGTTGTTTCTTTGTTGCTTGTCGTTGTTCCGGGGGAGCCGATTTCTCCGGTTATTCCGGATTTCCCGGAACGTCCGGAGTTTCCTGATAATCCGGATACTCCGGTTACTGTGAGCACGCCGTCGGCAACGCGGAAGCGGATGTCGCGGCCGGAGAAGGGCATGCCGTAGATGCGGTTGGCGTCGTGATGGTAGTGTGGGCGCGGGTCAAGGGCGAGCACCTTCTGCATGGCTTGCAGTTCTTCCGGCGAAAAGCCGTCTTTCAACCGTTCGTCGATGACCACCTTCAGCTCCTGCCACTCCTTGCTGTCGGTGAAGCCACCACGCGCCTTCGGATGACTGTCTGCGTAGGCGATGTATGGCTTGATGTCGTAGATGGGTGTGCCGTCCATGAGGTCGGCACCCATGACTTCTATCTCGCCGTCGACGATTCGGGAAAACCGCACCGAAGACAATCCTAACCCATTGGGACGGAAGGGACTGCGCGAGGCAAAAACTCCTATCCGCTCGTTGCCGCCCAGTCGTGGTGGGCGGACGGTCAGACTATTTGACGGATTCCCTCCACAATTGTTTGCGCTGAATCCCCAGATAAGCCACAGATAGTCGAACTCTTCGATGCCTTTCAGTGCCTCTTCCCGTCGGTATGGCGGTTCGAACACGATGCGTCCGCGCAACTCCTCAACGAGTCCGCTTTGACGGGGAATGCCGAACTTTGACGTGAACGGCGACCGGAAATAGGCTATGGGCGTGATCGTTCTCATGCTCTCTTCTTCTGTGTTGTTTTTCTTCTTTCTCCACTCTTCCTTCTTCTCATAATATAAGAATGTATTTTATATGAAACCAACTTTTCCCTTCATACGTTTATCCCACTTAAAGTGTAAGACATCTTCTATAGTCACGGAGCGTTCTCCATTTGTTTGAGCGATTCTGAGTTGAGCTATATGGGCCATTGTTTGAGCTAAGTGCAGAATAGTCCTTGCGTTTACAGGTGATTCTTTTGTGTCATTTGCCTTTATGTTCTCTATATATTGTTGGGCTTTCTGACGAGCATCGGCAGCAATGTCAAGTTGGAATTCATTTTTGAGAAGAGTAATAAGAATCTCAGTCAGTTCCGTTGTTTTATAGTCGTTGAAAACGATAGAGTTGTTATATGACGCAATACCGTTTACCGCAAGATTCTGAGCAATCATATCCTCGGAAGCCTGAACTTGCGCAAATACCAATGCAGTGGTTTGGTTGAGCTCACGCAGTTTGTTGAATATCCACATTCGCAGATGTTCCAGATTAGCATTATTTGCGTTAGGCGCATCCATGTCAAGGAAAAGCAGTCCGTCTTTCGCACTTTTTAAAACCTTCTCCAATATGATGTAGCCGTCATTTCCATTCAGTTCATCCGCATTTACGCATACCGTATGACCGCGTTTTAATATACCAAGACCTTGCAGAATCTTTCCAAGGATTTCAGCTACCGTGCTCTTTCCTGTTCCTGTCTTGCCGGTAAAGTCCCAACTGAGGTTCTGTGGCGTGATTCTCAGAGCCTTATGCTGATGGTTTAGGCGAGAGATAGCCACATAATCGCTCAGGGCTTGCTTAGCATTCTGCAATCCGGTCAACATATTCAGCTTTTCAAAAGACTCGGTGAGAATAGTTTCGTCCAAGTCGGCTACCTGATACTCCTTCGACTTAACATCAGGAACGTCGCACTCCTCAATCGTTGTCATATCTTCCATGCTGATCTCGTCTGTCGGCTTACTCAGTAGTCTTTGGCTGAGTGCTGGTATAATCTTGGTGGTTATCAGTCGGGTAATGAACCTGCCATTGCCGAAGTGCTCATCCTTATGGTCATACTCATAAATGATATATTGTGCAAGTTTACGTTCCGCATCAGAAGTCAATACGTAATGTTCCTCTTCCAGAACTTTCTTTCCAATCTGCATGAGTTGTTCCGGTGTATAATCCTCAAAGTGGAAGATATATGGAAAACGGCTTTTCATTCCAGGATTCGCTTCCAGCATTCTGTTCATCTCACCTGAATATCCAGCCAACACAACCATCATGTCCGTTTCATCGGACCCGAGATAAGTTAGAAGAGTTTCTATTACGCGCATACCATAGTCTTTCTTGTCCCCACGTTCTACAAACAGGTTGTATGCTTCGTCGATGAACAGCACTCCGCCGCTTGCGCTGTTGATGGCATTCACCGTGTTCTTCTCGGCATCACCGATAAACTCGCCAACCAGTTTCGATCTGTCCGTCACTACCACGTGCCCCGAAGACAATACTCCGATGCTATGGTAAATTTCTCCGATATATCGGGCAATAGTCGTCTTTCCCGTTCCCGGATTACCCGTAAACACCATGTGCATGGGGGGAATCTTGTTGTGGAGCCCTTTTGTAGCCCTCAGGCTGTTTAGCTTTACAAGAGCTGTATGATTGAGAATCTGCTTCTTGATATCCTCCAGTCCTACCAGCGAAGTTAGCTTTTGAATAGCTTTCTCCGTATCCGTCTGAACGATAGTTGGTAGGTCTTCTGGCATGATGGTAACGAGGTTGAGCTGTTCTGGCGGCAGCCCAGTCTTCAGTACCCTTTCCGACATTTTCGGAACTATCTCTCTGTCGAAGATGTCTTTCAAGAAGCACTCGTTCCTAAAATTACTGCCACGCAACTTATAGATATGGGCGATGTAATCCTTCAGCGCATCATCTGTTGACGGGTCAAGCATGTAGTTCCTGCTGTTGGCATACTCCACCATCACTTGAAACAAAGCTTCTGGCGTAAGATCGTAGAAGTGGAAGATATAAGGGAAGAAATCCCTGGCTTTCTCGTTGCCCATTACCAGTTCAGTCAGTTGGCTGGTTTTTCCCGTAAGAACAACGATGCTGTTTTTCAGATTGGGAATCCTGCTGCATAGTTCCTCTATTCCCGTCCTTGAGCTGATATGCCCTTTCATGCTCAGACGTTCAGCATGGTCGATATGTATCAGTTTACCATCTTTGCATGCCTCAGCCATAGAACTTTCATACCCCTCATTGTAGTCGTGCATAATCACAGCATCGTGATAGCTATATTCAGCATCGTTGCTAACAGTTTTCATGCGACTGAATATTTCCTGGACAGCTTCATCGATGCCTATCCCCTCGTTTCCTGTCAAAACATAATGTTGATGGTTGATGGTGTTTCCAAGATTGCAGTGAAGTCTTGCGCTGTTAAACTTTATCGTATAGTCCAAGGCTTTCAGGTGTTCCTTGAAATCATTTGGTGCATAGTCCAATATACTCATATCTCTGAACTTTATCGTTAGTAGGCAGTTTTCTTCAATTCATCTGCAAAGATACGATTAAGTGAGGGGAAAAACAAATTTTTTCTTCAATAGCGATATTATTTATCGATAAATTCTCAAAATTGAAATAATTTATCTACATTTGCAGTATGATAACAAACTTACCCTCATACGACGAAGCACGCAGAGCAGCGAGAGAAGGCAAAGACCCAACGGCATTCTTGCATCTTGCCATTATTTACTCAAAAGGATTGGGAGTAACACCCAACCGCACCCTTGCCAACTACTTCTTTGAGAAAGCGCTCTCAATGGGCTGTGCAGATGCTACAGACTATATAGATCAGGAAAGAAAAGAGAGAAACTATGGCAATTTGTCGATGCTTCGAAACCGACTGCGGTTATTCTATCCTGATTACAGTCAGGACAAGGCTATTGCCGACATCATGGAAGGCCATGATACCGTAGATGCAGACATATACTATGCCATCAATGCCTACCACAACCGTGAAGAGATTGACGTTTACGTAACAGACAAGCTCCTTGCCCAGCTTTTCTCGCCAATAACCAGCGATAAAAAACTCTTTCGGCGGATAATAGAGCGTAACAGCCCCTTTGTCATTACGAGTGACGAGTCGGAATTTCTTCAGGCAGTATTCAATTTCTCCTCATCATACGAAAATTTATGTGCGCGTTACTCATTAAAAGAGATCGCGTTCTGTACAAGCGAGCTCAAAGATTTATACCCCTTTATCAAGCCCTCCGAGGTGTCGTTGCTGAAGCGTCAGGCATTCAACTGCATCATATCTATTAAGGACACAGACCCCAAGCTGATGCGATCTTTCCTCAGAAATCTTGATAAAGATGAAGAAATGCTGAACCTCTGTGAGAAAATAAAAGACCAAGACCTGCAATTACTCCTTATTTCCTATGTAGAAATAGGCATAGATGCCGATGCCCTGTTCTCCTATTATCGGACGTTGAGGCAATCATGCAAGACAAAGGATACAGCCATTTTTTGCCGATATCTCAATGAGAGTGCTCAGCGGCTAAAATCTGCTGGCATTAAACATCATTTGCCCGTATTCACACCTGATAATCTTCCTGAAATCATCCTGTAATATAGAAATTCTGATGCACAGGAGAAAAATTTTAGAAAATGCTTGGAGGAATAGAAAGAATCGCGTAATTTTGCAGCCGTTAATCATCATTCTATCACAAATCAAACAAACATTGTAGCAAAAAGCATGAACAAAATGACAAAGAAAACAGTCCGAGTTCGAGCGGTTCAATGACGAAGTGAACACTGAGTCTGTGAATCAGCGGGAAGATTGTATCTTGTCGTTTGGTGCATGCTTTGAGGCATAGCCTCGAAGAACTTTGGCGTTTGAAAGAGCCAAGGCAAGCTTTCGCTCGTTATTCGCTGAAGCGTTCTTTGACACATTGCTACAAAATGTCGATGGTTTTGTGATAGGGTAAAATCCTCAAAATACCCTATGGATGCTTTAGGCTGGTGAATTGTCACTGGTCTATTTCCTCTTGCGCCCGTATCAAGGGCATTTACCTTTATTATTATTGATGTGAAAGAATGATGATGATTATGCGAAAAACAAACAGACTGATCAATGATTTCAAGAACCAGTCAACCCATACTATTTGGAAATTTCTTGACGCTATGGCGGTTAACTATACCGTCTTTTCTACTCACCTAAAGGGTTTTGCACCCTTTTTAACCGATTACGATGTTTATCTATACTGTAACGACACCAACATGGTGATAGTTTGCCTCGACAGTTGCGGACATACCGAAGAACAAGTTTATTCGGAGTCTGAGTCCATCAGTTCCATGCTCTTCGACGAAACCTTCGAACCTCGAGAGAGCATGGTATGGAAGTTGGAAAAGACCGTTCAATTAGCACAGGCGCGAATACAGGAAACGGATTCCGATATCCAAGTTTACGGAGCCCTGCTGACAGAGGCAGAGATTCTCAATGCCTACAAACTACACGAGATGTGGGATGCGAATCATATCATGGTGATTGATGAACTCAAACGTATGAAATACAAGCAGATTCGTACCAACAACGATGATGATTTGTCTTGTAAAGCCTATGTGGATGTTGTAACAGACAGTTCACGCTGTCAGGAGTATGTTGACATATCGTTGTCAAAGGAACCCATTTCGACAGAAAGTATTCAGTCGGAGACTCAGGATGACGATTTTGAAAAAATGCTCAATGATTTTATCAATGGTGGATTTGACAAAACATCTGACAGCGAGTCGGATGAAAAACCGTCAGACAATGAGTCGGATGAAAAACAAGCGGACAACGACTCAGATGACACCATTATCCAGGATGAAGAGATTGAACAGAACAACAACGTCAGTGTGAAGGTTGAAATCCTTCGACCTATGGCTCATCCTCGCAAAGAACTCAATAAGTTGGTGGGGTGTGCCGACATCAAACGGCGGCTGGACGAGTTGGTGGCTCTGACGCGTTATAACAAGATGCGGCATGATTTGTTCCCCGACAGCAAAGCACACAAAGTGTCGCTACACAGCGTTTTTCTTGGACGCCCGGGAACAGGCAAGACTACCGTCTGCAAAATATTCGGTTCGCTACTGCACCAGGTAGGTGCTCTGTCAAAGGGTCACGTGGTGGTTTGCGACCGTAGTACTTTCATCGGCACACTATGGGGTGACGAAGAACGCTCCGTTCGTCGTGTGCTGGAGATTGCCAAAGGGGGTGTGCTGATGATAGACGAAGCCTATCTCTTGGATGGAAAGAACGATAATGACCCCGGCAAACTGGTGATTCCGCAGCTGATGAACATTCTTGCCGATGAGACACAGCGTGATATAGCTGTTGTGCTCTGTGGCTACAAGGCACCCATGATGAAACTGCTGGAGAGCAACCCGGGTTTGTTGTCTCGATTTCCTAACAGGTTTGAATTTGCAGATTTTACTGTCGAAGAATTGCTGGAGATAACCCGACGAAGAGTGAACGACTACCAATACAAATTTACCGCTAAAGCGTGGGAAAAATACAGCACATTATTGGCTCAGGCGTATAAGATGCGTGATCCGGAAACATGGGGGAATGCCCGTTTCGTTGCTAATCAAATAGAGCGGATTTATATCCAGCACGCTACTCGCTGTATCAAGCAGCAGCCAAAAGACAAGAACGATTTGTTAAAACTAACTCCTGAAGACATCTTGCCCATTGAGATTCCCCGTCAGAGAACGAAAATAGGATTTTAATAACTAATGATGATGAAAAAAAGTAATCGACAAAGACCCTTCGCTCGTCGAAGGGTTTCTTATAGGGTATGCAGATGCCTGCCCAGTGGTGTTGTCACCCATCTTGAAGCGCGGTTGCTCAAGGAAATAGTGAGCCGTGAGATTCATCCCATCCGATGTGCGGCAAGTTGCAAGCGCAAATATTTGAAAGGCATGAGACTTGGCGACCTCTGTGCTGAGACGGGGCATTTCGGATGGGCAAGAAGGATATGGCTGTTCACGTCAGGACTTATTGAATGGAAGGATTACATGGATTGGCGTTACGTGCATTTTGATAACAATCGGGTAAGGCTGAGGGATGTTATTTCTGAAGCAGACTGTGAATCGTTAGAGCGTCGATGCAGTCAGCTATGGCGAGCACTTGGTCATCCCGAATACGACTGGTGGAATGACAAAGTAGAATACTTGACAAGCAAATACAATGGTACCACTTATGATTTTCTGTACTCCGAAAAGTTCAGTGAATACTACGATAAACCGATAGGGAAATGGGAAGAGGATATGGAAAAAGCCGAAGCTGAACAGGAAACCCGACAGATTTTCCGAGACGGTCAAGGCGACGATCTGCCTCCTTGTTCCCAAGACTTTACTGCATATTGGCATGACGGTCCTCATGCAGAGGACTTCTCCTTTCTTACCTACAAGCATGGTCAGCAGCAGAAATACTGTTGACCATGCTTGTTTTTATCGGAAGAATTCCAACTATAGTTTGATCACACATTTTGTGTAATTTAACTATTGCTTCTTTTGAAGAGTAATATTACTGAAAGGAGAATAATTATAGAAAATACTTGTCGGAATCTAATGTATCTCGTAATTATTGCAGCCAATAATCATAATATAATCGCAAATCAAACTTAAATTGTAGCAAGAAGAATGAATGCAAGGGACTACAAAATACAATTCCTTAGTCAATTCACATACTTGTCTTAACATTTGTCTTAGAACTGATAGGCACTGTATTGAGGTGTTATTTAGTCATATTTGTCGGCATCACAACGTTCCACCTCCTCTTTTATATAATCATCAACTACATTGGTCTTGTGCTGATTATACCATCGGTTGAATCTCTCTTGTTCACGTGCTATTCGTTCCTCTCTTTTACGAATATCCTGAATGGTATCATGTGGGTCGGTAACCCATTGCTTGAGCCTTGGATACACACCCCATACTATTCCTACAGTAATGCTCAATGTCCAAGCAATCGTAGAGCCCATCCAATGTTCCATCGTCCAAGTAAGAAAACGGACAATCAAGAAGGGGAGAATACCATGACTCACAATATCGAGGATAAATGTAAAGACGACACGGGCAAAAGCACACATCAACGCTAATACAATAATAGAAAAAACTAAAAGAAAGAAATTTGACATGCTAAAAAGTTTTTAGATTATTAATTCAGACCTATCTCTTGTCAAAAGTGGTTTAAGACTTAATTACATGAACCGTGGATAGTTTCTATGGCAGAATCTATTACGTTTTGATTATCAGAAAGATTCTTGATATATTCAATAATCAATCTAATGGCAGCTTCGACATCTCTTAAATCGCACATCTCTACAGGTGTATGCATATAGCGACAAGGGATACCCAATAATATTGTTCTGATGCCGGAACTTATGAATCGAACTCTTGAAGCATTTGTCCCTCCAGTAGCTTGTGGACGGGCAGATAACTGAAAAGGAATACCTTTTTCTTCAGCTATTTTAATCATCTCTTCAGCTATCGAAATGTCGCTATCCAGACAATATGAAATGACCACACCTTTCCCTAAACTTACATCTCCGTACTTATTTTTAGGGCATCCCAAAACATCGGTTGCAAAGTCAACATCTATACTTATTGCTATATCTGGCAAGATAGAAAAGCAACTAGTTTGAACTCCTCTGCATCCTGTTTCCTCTTGCACAGTTGCAACACCAGTAACCTTGCAGTTTAAATGCTCTCGATAATTTGAAAGGTGACGAATGACTTCTGCAACGATATATACGCCTACTTTGTCATCCAAGGCCTTTGATGAAATTCGGTGCCCACCCAAAAGTTCAATATTCGATTTGAAAGAAACTACGTCTCCGACTCTTACCTTCTTTTTCACATCCTCAACATCAAGACCTGTGTCAACCCATAGATTTGACAGTTCTATAACATTCTCGCGATCTTTGCTCTTTAAGAGATGAATTGGAGTCTTACCTATGACACCGTTTACTTTCCCCTTCTTGCCGTGTATTTCAACATGGCTTCCCGGAACGCAATGCATGTCTATACCGCCATTTGCTCTGAGAAAAACGCCTCCATCATCTCCAATATATAATACCTGAAAACCAATTTCATCAATATGCGCCTCTATAAGTATTGAACTGCTATTCACTTTATGGTTCAACGTTACAATACTATTACCAACTACATCACGGTGGTGTTCATCTACATATTGTTTAAGGTAAGCTTCAAATAAGTCACAGCCACCCTCTTCAAAACCAGATACTGTTGAAGTGGATAAAAGGGATAAAAAGAATTTATTCATCATGAGTATAATCTAATTGGATTTGAAAAAAAACACAATCTGTTGGAATAACGCATGGCGGTGTTTTATTTCATAGGTATGAGGACCTGGTACAATCATTAACTCCACATGTTTCCCCTTTATCAGAGCTTCGTTATAAGCAGCAACAGACTGTCCAAACCATGAACTCATATCGTTAAAATGATGTATTAGAAGAACAGGGACATTCCACTTATCCACATAAGACTTGGGGGATATTTCTCCCACTTTTATGCAATACTCGTCTCGATTAGTTGTGTGACCATAAGTTTGCATAGTCTCCTCAGGAATTCCTTGATTGTGCCAAGGGTAAGAAGCTAAGTCATAAACTCCACAATGTGCGATAATTGCTTTGAAAAGCTTGTTAGAATTACCTTTTCCTGCAATGAGCTCTGCCACATATCCACCATAACTGCCACCATACAAGTAGACTCGATTCTTGTCTATTATTTCAGGATGATACGTGACGACAAAATTTGTAGCTTCTATAGTGTCTTGAATATCATATTCACCATAATGGTGTTCCAGTGCGTTTTCCCATTTTGGGGAAATACCTAGGACTCCACGGCGCAATGGAATTATTAGAGCAAAACCATTGCTCATGAGAGTCTCATATATAGAGTTTTCTTCGTAAATATTCGGAATATGTATTTGCGGTCCACCAAGACAGATGACCACTGCAGGAGAAGGACAGTATTGATATGTCGATGCCATGATGACAGACAATCCATGTGAGTTGACACTTTCCCTTAAAAACATACCCTCTCCACCTTTCTTCCCCTTCTTTTTCAGGACCTCTGCCCATCCTTTTCTAAAGAATTTCTTATTCGGAATATAGGCATCTAATAAAACTTCCGTGCCTACAGAATGCCAGAATCCGTATTTGTCTTTTTCCATGCTCTTGTTCAGAGAGGGCGTATAATCATTTAAGAATACTTCATTGCACAAGTCTTCCGCTTCATTGCATTCTATGAAAATACGTTTCTGCACGCGTTTATTTTGCTGATAATCGATTTTCCTTGATTCGCATTAATGTCTCATATAAAGATGCATCTTGACAGAGGTATTCTTTAATCTTAGTTTCTATAGCAACAATATCGCTCCATGGATCGGGTTTGCAAACGTGATTGTTGCATAGTTCTTCTATCATATCGAGATATGTCTGTCGTAAAATCTCATCCAATTGCAAAGAAGAATCCTTTAACTCCTTATCCTTAATATATAGTTTATGCATATCATAATAAATACCTCCAATTGTTTCTTCTATCGCATCGGCTCTGACTTTACAGTTCAGATTTGCGTATATGGCGTATGCTTTATACAGATTCATCCAATTGCTATCAAAGAGTTCTGTGACCTTATCTTTATCAATTCGTTTCCCCTTTGAGATCTCTTGTTGATAGACCACTATTTTGTTGTTATACTCTTGCATTCTTTGCTTGAGGTTGTATATCATCTTGTATATTTTACTGTTGCTATTATATACTTCCTGTTTTAAGTAAATCTCGGCTGGCCAGTATTTTATCTCCGCCATGGTATTTTCTGCGATGTACCAATCGGCATCCTTTAACCTATTGAGGGCTACAAGCAGTTTGGGGATGATTATAAGAATGTCTCGTAACAGGTCTTCCAACAATTCTACCTGTGTATTCTTTGAAAGACGGCTGACATTGTCGGCAGTTTTTCTAGCATAATAGAATGAGCCTAGTCCAAACAAGGCCGCAATAAGCGATATGAAGATGTTGATATACGTGAATGGTGCAGGTGCGCTATGCTCTTCTATCGACCTAATAATCGGAATGACCTGACTCAACGAATCAGACAATTCTGTAATATTGACAAAACTATAATCCATCATTTTCTTACGGTTTCCTTTATTGCATCATATAATTTGGCCTTCTTACGCAGCATCATAGTGTGTTTGATAAGTGCTGCCCTAAAAGCTTTTTCTTCTTGAGAAACATCGTCTATTAAGTTCCATGCAGCGGTATGCTTGCGAGGACTGTACAGATTGATATTGATATGGTCAAACTGACAACGCCGGAGTACGTCCATAGTTAGCAAGAAGTCTTCAGCAGTTTCTCCAGAGAAACCGACTATAATCTGCGTATGCTTATTGACTGGATAGTTTTTGGCATTCATATCCTCCATGCAGCTGATAAATGATTCCAAGTTTGGATTACGATTCATTCGCTTCAGAACCTCAGGACTTCCCGACTGTATGGCACAACAGAAGTAATTGACAAAACCCTTAGCAAAGAAAAATGAAAGATTTTCATACATCTTCACGAAAATGTCTGGATGGATGTAACGTATGGATACAACAGCACGTCCTTCAGACAAATTATACATCTTTTGGAGTAAGTTGATAAGAGAGGTGCCTATATCACGTCCATAGTTACCAATCTCATCTCCGATTAGAAGAAATCTGGTGTAGCCTTTCTCCCAGCCCTCACGGAATTGCTCTATGACCAGATCCATGTCAATACTCCTAAAGTCGCCTATTCCCAACTTTGTTGCGCAATAACTGCAATGTCCAGGGCAACCATAAGAGACTTTAATTTGGTACGTTCTTCCATCTTGCCACATATATTTGCGTAGTGTTGAGAACTCCCAAGCGCGTTCACATTCGTGAGAGTGGTATGTTTCGTCTATTTTGCGCATCAGCCGCAGGTCGTCGTCGGTCTGGCATACCTCTTTTCCGCATTTTTTCAACAGCGGGTCTGTGTTGTAATGAACTGTGTGGAAAGGCTTCTCGGCACCGATAACACCATCGAGTGCGTCGAGCTCTCTGTATTTCAAGATGACGGCCGTTGGCGATGCCTCTGTCACACGTTCGGCAGCAAATGCGGGCATACAGCCCGAAACGAAGAATTGGCTGTCTGGACGACGCTGCTGTTCCAACTCGCCAATCATGCCGATGGCCTGATCTTCCTCGTTGTTGGTAACACCACAGCAGGTCATGACTACAATATCGGCCTCGGCAGGTGACTCAGCCAAAAGCCAGCCGTTGGCAGTGAAATATTTCGCTATGCGTTCTGTCTCGTGCATCAAGACTGCACAGCCGTTGCTTTTGATAAATACGTTATTCATAACTTGTACTTGTAGATAAGGTAAGAGGTTAGGAACGATCTCATGGATTCGCAATAAGCTTCGTGTTCTACCTCATTCAAATGAAAATGGTCGGCATAGCAACCACCGGCGCAATGCCATCGGGCTGGGCAGTCTTGGCATTTGCCACTCTTGGTCATGTCGTATGAGAGAATCTGTCGTAGTTTCTCCTCATCGACATGCACTTCACCCGTCGTAGCGTCAATGTGGCCAAAGACAAACTCGTTATACAGCTCGTCGCGTTTCGAGCCCACGGTGTGACAGGTCGAGATGTCGCCTTCGGAGGTGATGACAAATTTGCCAGGACAATAGCGATCGGACAGGCAGAGACAGGTATTCATATACGAACAGGTGAGCCATATTCCATACTCATCGGCTGCTGCTTTTGCCTTAAAAAATTCGGTAATAAATGCTTGGTAATAGGCTTTGCGGTTGTCGATGGTGTGGAAATAGTCCTTGGTAATCAGTGTTTTGAACGATACCTTCTTGACCAGCGGATGATGGCTGGCCAGATGTGCTATCATCTCGGTCATTCTTCTGACGTTATCGTTGCTGATAACGGTGTTCAGGGCCACATCTATTCCGGCTTGGGCAAAGCGGTTGATGTTGGTTGACACTTCCTGCCAACATCCCCGCTGGGCGTTTTGCACATCTTCAAGAATGTCGAACGACACGCTTAGGCTGATGTGGTGGGCCAGGCAAAACTGGATAATGTCATCGTGGCACACAGAACCATTTGTCACTAAGGAAATGGGACATGGGGCGCTACGCTTCTCAATAAGCGTTATGGCCTTTTCGAGCGATGGTCTTAGTATGTTCCATGAAAGCAGTGGTTCGCCTCCGCCAAGTACAGAGATCGACAGCCGCTCGCCCTTGGCTCGGTCTGGATTCAGAAAATAGTTCAGTCCGATTTCTAACAGGGGTAGCGATATTTCTCCGTTGTTTCTGCCATTGGCAGAGTAGCAATAAGAACACTTGAAATTGCACTTGTTGTTGGGCAGTAGCATCAGGCTTCTCAGTCCGTCGACGGAGTGTTGGGTGAGATAGACGTTTTTTTCTCGGTGGTGCAGTCTTTCCATGACTGCATTCACAGCTGTTGATGCATTGCTCTCGGAGCGGTTTTGCAGTTGTGAGGTTAGTTCGCTGACTTCAGTAACTGTCATCAGCTGAGCAAAGCCTGCCAGTGGCAGGTAGACGATTTTCATGTCGGACCGTGGGTCGTCGATAATCGATATATTGTGTTCTGAATAGATGTTCATAGGTATTGGTTAGATGAAGTTATACGACCTTGCCAGCGACATCTTTTCCCAGTATGTCGGTAAGACGCACCTGACAGAAAGAGCCTACGGTCAGTTGGTGGCTGCCATCAACGACGACTTTCGGGTCGGCCATCGGAGTACTGTGCTCGGTGCGACAGTGGTATTTGCCAGCGACGCACTCGTCTACAATCACCCGCTGTGTGGTGCCAAGAAGAGACTGGTGGAGCGAGAGATAGCGATTTTTCTGAATCTTCATCAGATGCAGTGCCCTTCGTGTTTTCTCATCGTCGGGAATGTCGTCAACATAGTGCTTGTCGCTGTATGAGCCTTTCTGGGCTGAATAGCGAAACACACCCATGCGCTCGAACTGTTGCTCCATAACAAACTGGCACAACTCGTCGAACATCTCGACTGTTTCGCCAGGGAAACCCGTCATCATGGTTGTGCGTAGATAGATGCCGGGAACGCTGTCGCGTATTTCGGCCAGCAGGTCGGTGAGATATTCCTTAGAGCCACCGCGCCGCATGCGTTTCAGAATTTCGGTGTTGCAGTGTTGCAAGGCCATGTCAAGATAGTTGCAAACATTCTCGTGTTCGCGAATGACTTTCAGCAACTCTTTCGGGAAGCCTAAAGGATAGGCATAGTGCAGCCGGATCCAGTCGACCCCAGGCACGTCGGCTATCCTTGCCACCAGCTCAGCAATGCGCTTTTCGCCATACAGGTCTAAACCATAGTCGGTCAGGTTCTGGGCCACAACTTGCAACTCTCGTACCCCCTGGCTCACCATCCACCTTACTTCTTCCAAAAGGGTGTCGATGGGGATGGAGGATAGACGGCCGTTCAGAATGGGCTTGATGCAGTAGGCACAGGGGCGGTTGCAGCCTTCGGATATTTTCAGATAGGCATAGTGAGAAGGGGTGGTGATGTGACGCTGTATGCCTGCTGGGTATTCATGACCCAATACACGGAGAATGTTCTGCCAGTCGAAGTTGCCAAAGATACGGTCGATGGTTGGAATCTTGTTTCTCAGTGCTTTGCCGTATTTCTGTCCATAGCAGCCCATGACCCATAGTTGAGCGATGTAGCCTTCGCGCTTTCTGTCGGCATATTGCAGCACGAGCGATTCCGAGTCTTCTTCTGCATCGCCAATGAAACCACAGGTGTTGATGATGGCGATGTCGGCATCGTGCTCGAATGGTCCGAACGTTACCTGGAATCCTGCCGTCTCGAGTGCGCGATACAGCCGCTCAGAGTCGACTAGGTTCTTGAAACAACCGATGTTCTCAATGTGTATTCTCATAGAGCTATGCCTATTAGCTGTTGGCCTTTCAGGTCGCTGACCTTGACAGACAATTCCTGTCCTATGGTCATTTCCTGTGTCGGGAGCACAGCAATGGTGCGATGATACAAGTCACGACCATACCAGAAGTCATTGCCCTCTGATTCCAAGATGACAATCTGGGTTGTGCCGATTAATTTCTGTTGTTCTACAGAACGAATCTGGCCGACAAGGCTTCTGGCCATTTCTGTTCTCTCCTTTTTTATTGCTTCAGAAACGTTGTCATCGAAATGTTTGTAGGCTGCAGTTCCCTTGCGCATAGAAAATGCGAACACATTGGCATTGGCACACTGCAACAGCCGCAACAAGTTGAGCGTCTGCTGGAAGTTATCATCATCTTCGCCAGGGAAACCTACCATAATGTCGGTGATAATCTGCATATCGGGAATCTCGTTTCTAATGTCGGAGACTCTCTGCAGAAACTGCTGGGCAGTATAACGTCTGTTCATGTTGCGGAGCACTTTGTCGGAACCAGATTGCACAGGGAGGTGTACCACCCGCATGATGTTGTCGTTGGCCTTGACGGCTTGCACAATCTCGTCGGTGTAGGTCAGCGGATGCGACGAGATATACTTGACACGCTGCTCCGGGCAGGCTTTCGCAACATCGTCGAGCAGTTGAGCAAAGCCAATGCGGGCACCCTGTTTATCGCCTTCCCAGAGGTCGACGATATGTCCGAAAAGGGTAATCTCACGATAGCCGGCATGCCTCACCTCGGCGATCTCGTCCATGATGGCCTCATAACTACGGTTGGTGCGCTCGCCTCGGGTATAGGGTTCGATACAATAGCTGCAATACTGGTCGCACCCCTTCATAATGGTAACGGCAGCGGTGACGCTGTCTTCTAACACCCTTGTGGGCAATACATCATCATAGACCTCGCTCTGCTGCCCATTCCTGACATACAAATGGTCACTTCCGATGCTGGCAAGAGCCTGGGGTAACAATCGATAGGCCGTGGGCTCGATAATTATATTTACGCGAGGGTAGGTATCGAAAAGGTCGTTTTGCAGCTGGGTCGACATACATCCGGCAATACACAAGACGACATCGTCTCTAAGACAACTATCGAGTTCGCCGATGCGCTGATAGGTCTTGGCATGCCCCACCTCGCGCACCGAGCAGCAGTTCAGTACCACCACGTTGGCCTCGGCCAATAGTGGGGTGTACTCATAGCCAGATGCCTCTAGGATACTTACCAGAACCTCGCTGTCGCAGATGTTCATTCTGCATCCATATGTCTCAACATAGACCTTCATCCGTGTTTTGCCGCCTTTTGCTTCAGATGCATGTCGTAACGCATCTCCATCAACTGCTCCATGTGGCTCTTCTCCGGGCAACAGTGGTTCATTTTTAAACCCTCATATTTGTTTCTCATTCTAACCAAAGGGCAACCTCCCCCACAAAGCGTAATATACTCACAGGCAAGACAATTGGGGTCAAGTGTATAATCGGCCCCGGTAATGTAACGTGAGAACTTGGCCATGTCTATCTTTAAGTTGTTCACATTGCCTATCTCTTGCTGCTTGTTGCCCACCATTCGCCAGCACTTATAGAGTTCGCCCTCAGGACCGATGACAAAAGCCCAATACTTGCTAGCCACACAGCTGTGGCGACGATATTTGGGCAAGAACGACTTAATCTCGATACCGTATTTGTTGTAGATGTCGAGCGCAAACTGGGCTTTATAACCTCCTGCGCTGATATTATGTTCTGCTGAGACGCATTCAGAGGACAGCAAATCTGAAACGAAGCCAGGATATAAGTTAACACGAGGGTCTGTGATTTCTGCCTTGAAGTTTTGGTAGAAAGTGTCGTATTCCTCCATGTTTCGGCGATCAACATTTGTTCGGATGTCGATGGTTACAGTTTTGTTAACATCTAACAAGTACTTCAGGTTATCTATGATGGTTCTATAGGTTGGTTGTCCACCTAATAGCATCCGTCTTTGATTGTGAATCGGCTCTGGACCGTCAAGGGTAATCTGAATATTCCGAATAGCCAGCGACTCTATCTTTTCTGCTATCTCTGGTGTTAGCAGATAGCCGTTGGTTACCATCTTGGCAGAATACGCAATTCCCATCTGGAGAAATGCCATCGACAAGCGTTCTACACTTTTAAAATTGATGAGCGGTTCTCCTCCATACCAGACAACACTGAGGCGTTTCATGTTACTGTTTGCCCGTAGAAAAGTTATAATGCTTCGCTCTGTCTGTTCATCCATGTGCTTCATCGGACGGTCTTGTTCGTAGCAGTAAATACATCCAAAGTTGCATCCACGTGTAGGCAGTATCGTCAAAGCGACATCAGCACTATTATATCGGTTTTTCAACACATCAGCAAGATATATGTTCAAGTCATCTTCTTGCTGCTCTACCAATACTCGTACCTTTACTAAATATTCCCAGTTTTTGAAATCCTGATAGCTTTCAGGAGTTTGCTTCAGGGCATTCCATACATCTATATCTTTTTCTTCAATCTGAATGAATACCATAGACATAGTATTAAACAGTAAATAACCGAACTTCTCAGAATGGGTCAATATATTATATTTAGACCAGTACATATATAATAATTATATTATTAGTGAATTCAAATTAAGGGATGCGCAATTTGATGCGCATCCCATCTGCTTGTTATAGGCTTAAATCGCCCCAGCACATGTCACAAGGACCGTTCTGGCAGAAATTAGCATAGGTGAAGATGCCATTTCCTTCAACACTTGCTTCTACAACATGAAATTTAACTTCCATAATGTAACATTTTTCAGGATTTGTTCCTACTCTTTTTTAGCTTTTCGGATTCCGCTTTTTTATGAATTCAAATTCTTTATTATTTCATTCACTCTCTTTAAAGTATTATTAGGACCTGTTGGATGCATTAGTTTATGTCAACAACAGGTATAACAATTGTTTTTTATACTATAGCTCTAATGAATGCTGTAGGCACATATGCCGTTGAAACGAGACCTACATTTCTTATTGTAACAATAACACGTTGCTGACCTGAAATACGAGCAATTTTTCCTTCCACTCCCTTAAATGGACCTTCTACAACCTTCACAATCTCTCCACCTTTGAAGTGGCACTTTGATTTATCAACTAGCATCAGATGCTCACTCTTGTTACAGGTAGCCATCATGAAGTTCTCCATTTCCTTACGTGAAACTATCAGAGGAGGATTCTTATGGGTTTCGTCCAGTTCAAAATGATTGTAATAGTAAGTCAGCCAGGACAGAGCTGGGGTATTCTTGACGTACTCTTCTGCCTTTTTCTTGGTGGTATATACGAAAAGAAGGTTCGGAATTAACGTCTCCAAAACCTTCTTTTGTTTACCATTTACTATCTTGCGAGTGTAACGCTTGGCAATATAAACAAATGTACCGTCTTCCACGATGTAGTCTGACACCTTGTCTTCTCTGCCATAGGAGGCACGGAATACATACCAACTTTTGTCAGGATTTACTACATATCTTACCGACACCCCTGTTTTTGAGCTTTTGGCTTCGGGGATGGTCTCAGGAGCAACCCTGAAACTTGGAGGTTTAGCCTGGCCTCTTCCAGTTTCCACATTAGACAATGTGCTCATATCGGACCTTTTTGGTGTCGTCGTTTTAGGTTCGATGCTCGACACAAAAAAGCGTGGAATCGCTGTTGTCCATTCCACGTATCGAGGCTCTAGCATTACCTATTGTTGTTGAACAGACAACGTTAGAGCCCACGCCGATATGAATATAGTACCCCCAAGCCTTACGGATAGACACTCTACGTGCTCCTTATCGGCAAAGGGGATGCGTATAAACACATCCCGAGGACGTCTCCGTTGCTAAGTTCAGGACAACAATTTTATCGTCGATTTGCTAGATGTTCGATACGTCCGTGAACAGAGCGTTGTTAACGCCTTTCTATGTCCTTTCTCTATTCCCACCTCATACAGTTCTTCCTTTCGGATTGGCTGAATTTCCCGCCTTGTTTAGCGTCATCCAAGATTCTGCTTTCCTCAGCTCGGCGTAGACTGTCTCTCACTGCATTTAAGGACTATATCCTCATTAAGCAGGTTAAAAGACATTGAGAAATCGCTACAAATTTACAAAGAAAGAATCAAGTGAGGAAATTTTTTATTGAAAAAGTACTAATTGTGATTGAATAAGTCCATTTTAATATTATCCAAAGCTACAATTACAATATATAAAAAGATGATATGTACTCCTTTTTTTGATTATTTCTTTTTAAGGTAGCTGCCAGCAGTAATCAGGCATTCAATTACTAGATAATAATTACTAAGGTCGAAATCCTTACTTAAAGTGTCATTATGTTGTTCTCCCTCAATAGTATCATCATCATGTGACCGTATTCACACCTAATACGCTTAGTGAAATAATTTTGTAGTTTCTTTTCAATTTTCACGATAAATTATGACCTGTTGTTCAATTACACTGTGTAATTGAATGATTAACTCTCCAACAGCTTGTGTCGCAGTCCCAAATAATCGAAGAACCGTTGCGGCGAGTAGTTCATAATCAGTTCGTCAGGAAAGTCGGTCTCCTCCAAGAGAGGATATATCCTGTTGTAGTCGGCAATCTGGAAGGAAATATGGGCATCACTGCCGAGAATGGTCGGAACTTCATATTTCTTACAAAGGCGCAGTATCTCCAGATTGTTGTCCCGTGCTACAGCCTTTTTCCGTTCAGGTGCCAGCGAGTGGTTGTTGATTTCCAACAACGTATGCGATTCTTTTGCCGCTAAGACCAATGGCTCGAAATCAAGTTCAGCGGTACCATCCCCCGGATGGCTGATGATGTGAATCTTAGGATTGCGGATGATTTGTATCATGCCGTTGGTGTTCTCCTCCTTCGTTCCGCCTTGCCAGCAGTTGCCGTGAATGCCTGCAATAGCGATGTCCAACAAGTCGAGATGATAATCATTCAGGTCCAGTCCACCATGATTATCAAGGATGTTTACCTCACATCCCATCAACAACCTGACCCCATACATCTGTCTGGGTATCACAAACATATTCCTGAAGTAAACCAGCGGACAAGTACCAGGCACACTCGGACCGTGCTCAGTAATCCCCAGCACCTCCAGTCCCTTGTCGGCAGCAGCCCTCGCCATTTCTTGCAGACTGCTGTAGGCATGCCCCGATGCCACAGTATGCGTATGCACATCAAGAAGTATTTTCTTCTTTAGGTTCTTCATAGTCAAACAGTGTTTTTGTTATTTGCAAAAATACTCATATTTACTAATTCTAAATCATCTTGCTTCAAAAATTACACATCTTTAATAAAAATATGTTGTTATGGAAAACGGGTTATATTACTATTGTCTTTTGGCTTGCAAATTTGTATTTTATTTCACGAAGTACACAAAGGCTCAGATAGTGAAGAAATAGTTCAAATTCAATTTTGTTTACTACCTTGATTCATAAAGTTTCTAAGAGCATCTCTTAATTTAGCTAATTGTTTCTCTTGTTCCTCTTCTGAAATGCATTTCTCTACCATCTGTTTTTCTACCTTCTTTTCTGTTTTGTCTATATAATCTCCTTTTTGGGCAGCAGCAAAGATTGTAAAATCGGAACTGTTATCTTTCGTTGAAGCTTCAGAATCTTGTCTTAGACGATTCAATGCGGATGTTGCTAGAGTGTTTCCCAATTTATATAACATCATATCTCGTGTAAATTTTTCTCTTTCTTTTTCTCTTTCTTTATAGTCTTCTATAACGTAATAAATCAGTTCATCTGCAAGTGATATTATAAATTTACACAGATAATATAATGTGAAGACGATAGTCAGAGCTTCATTAAACACTAAAGGTATTAGAGCAGATAGAATTACTGAAACAATAGCGGCCTCATAACAGATTCGCTGTAACGCAAATTTACTTGGACACGAGAAAAAGTCAGAGGGCAGTTGTACGGCAATAGCTTCAGATATCGCTAAGCCGGCAATATTTTTCCCTATATTATTATCATCTGAGTCGTTCTGTTCATAAGGAGGAGAAGAAGCTCCAGCCTTTGACATTTTAGATACAACTGAAAACTCTCGTATATTTATATAGCCTTCTTTTGCACTATCTATCTGAGGTTCACCAGACAAAGAATCTGTAGAAACTTCAGAAGAAGATACAATAGAAGGGGGGGCAGCTGAAATATGTGAAAAACCTATTTCACGAATTACATATGCGAAAAAACCGATGACTAATGATGCAAAATATTTAATAAGGAGTATAAACTGCACTATAATAACAAACCCCACACATCCAAGAAAAAAAATGAAGTTCCATGAACCATTAATGTAAATTCTTATATACTGTGACAGGTTAGTTTTGTTATCAAAGTAATTATTACCATATAGTAAACCTCTCCAAGAACGATTTAAAAGATAGTTCGCAAGTAAATGCCTTGGAGTCAAACAATAACTTGAAAAGAATACCACACTCATCATTAAGATCAATAATATTGATGGGTGTGCTGCTGATGACAAATTTGCCCAATCAAAAAATATATAAGGTATGTTGTTAGATTCTAATAAAAGAATATCTTCCATGCGCGAGTGAGAAAAATAGGTGAAAACGCCAAAACTCGGTATTACGATTATAGAAGATATGCATAGTTTCAATAAATAAACTCCAATGTTATCCTGCCCGATTAAAGCATGAGGTTCCCTATTCTTGGAAAAAGTTAATAATATATAATCAAGCCCAAAAGAGACTATCCAATAAATAATAAAACAAAAGATAATTGTAAAAAGAAGATTGTTAGTTTTTTTAGTTATGGAAAAAAAAGTGCTCGTTATAAGTTTGGGAAGTTTGCCAAAAAAGAAATCAGACGGCGTGCCTAAGGAGAATAGAGCTTTATCCACCCATTCAATCGCTATCTTACTATAAAATTTCTTTAGTATAGACATATGTTGAATTTCATCAATTTCAGCCCACATATGTCTAGTAAATTCTGGAATCATTGAGTCAACTCCTAATTTTCTTGTTTTTTCTTGGAGTTGTATATAAGATGAACCAGCAATTATACCATGAGAGCGTAGCAATGAATTATATTCAGAGCCTGCTCTTATCTGTATTAATGAATTTTGTGGAGTAGCATAAATGAGGAGTCCGATTTCTTTAAAAGGTACATAGTTATTTGAAGACTTAAAAAGATTATGTATGTATTCAAAAGTCTGATCTGCTCTAAGAGCAACTTGTGATTTATTTCTTAAAGAATCAATAACTATGAATGTTATAACTCCTGATTTCGATTCATTTTTGATTATATAAAACTTTTCATTCTTCAGCGTTGTATCTGTAGAATTGGTTGTATAAACGAAACCTTTAGCATCAACATTAGATGTCGATTTATTTGAGCAGCCACTTAATATATTGGCTGTCAATAAAATGGAGGTGATAAGTGAGACCAGTTTAACACTTCCATGATCCAACAGACGAGCAAGCTGACGTGAGTTCCACCACTCACATCCGCTGGCATCCGTCTCCTTAATAGCATCGAAGGGATTCTGTAGTTCTTCAGGGGAAAATATCTCTTGGCTCATATTTCTCTTAATAAGATAGTTGTTATTCTTATTGCTTTACGTTTACTTTATCAATCTATTCCTCACTCCCATACATCTCTCCATCACCTTTCCATTGACGGCGTAGCTGTATATGCTATGGTCGGTGAGGTGGGGGAGGGATTTGGAGAAGGTGCGGAGGGTGGCGGATGCCTGGGTGATGGCTTCTAATGGGGGCGTGGATGTGCCGTTGAGGCTGCTCTCTGTGAATAGTGCCCAGGGGATGATGGTCTGCCTTGCGGTGGCAACATTCTTGTTGAATGCTGCCAACTGGTGGCTGGCTTCTACGCAGTAGTAGTTGGAGAGGATGAAGCGGTCATGGAAGTCGTAATACATGGGTGAGCATTGCTCTGTGATTCTGATGACTTCCATTATTATTTCGTAGGGGCGTCCCATGTCCTTGCTGATCTCATTAAGGCGTGTGGCTACCTCCTGGAAGGTATAGGTCTCTCCATCATCGTCTTTGGCATAGATGATGGTCACGTGGTATTTCGTTCCAAACTCTCTGGGAAGCAGTTCGTTGAGGATGGCTTTAACGTTGTCGAAACCGTTGCCGTAGGCCGCGTTACTCTCTGCAAAGAGATAGCGGTCAATGAGAATCAAGGCATTGGATGGCAGCTTTTCGACGCTGTCCAACACACTGTCCCATCCTCGTCCTAAAGGCTTCCTGTTCTCTGATCTGTGTATATCGTTCACATCAATCAGCGGAGAGATGTCGGGAGCTTCTCCGTTAAGGCAGATGACACCGTAGGTTTTTTGTATGGCTAATGCTTCTGCTCTTGTGAAGTCAAGGATATATAAGGAAGATGGGTTCTTTAGGACTTCTTCAGGATGCGTCTTGATGTATTCAGTCTTTTCAGAAGAAAGTCGTTGAAGGGGCTGTAGTTTCAGCAACTTATACAGACGTGAGCGTGTTGCTGTAGCTTTGTGGGCTTCAGTTTCCAGAATCTCGTTGTATATGTTTTCTGAAATGAGTATGTTAAACATGACGGATTAAGGTCCTTGTAAGGTTAGTATATCTTAGTGTTTCCCCTTTTGTACTATTATTGTTCTTTAGGTTAACGTTGCAAAGGTAAGGTATTTTTTTCATATAACAAGAAAAAACATCATGTTTTTTTGATGATTTTTTAATGCTAACACGTCAAAAGTCTAAGAACTTTTTTGAAAGACACTTAGAACGGCATGCCGACGGCGAAGTGGAAGGTGAAGTCGCGGGAGAGGACGGGATGGAATATGGGGAAGTGTTCGCGGCTGTTGTCGTAGACGGGTGTCATCGCCTTCATGCCGGCATCGAAGCGCAGCACGAAATAGTCGAAGTTCAGTCGCAGACCGAGACCGTAGGAGGCAGCCAGCTGCTTGTAGAATGTGTCAAACCGAAACTGACCGCCCGGTTGCTCGTCGTAGGCGCGTAGTGTCCAGATGTTGCCTACATCGACAAAGACGGCACCAGAGAACTTCCAAAAGAGCGGTGTGCGCACCTCAGCGTTGAGGTCTATCTTCATGTCGCCCGTTTGGTTGATGAAGTCTATCTTTCCGTCGGTGCCCCTGAACGAGCCTGGTCCCAGTTCCCTGACGCTCCATCCGCGCACGCTGTTGGCACCTCCTGAGAAGTATCGTTTCTCGAAAGGCAGCACTTTACTGTTGCCGTAGGGATAGGCGATGCCGAGTGCGGCATGAAGCACGAGTCTGGTTTCATCGATGAGTTTGAACTGTCGGGTGTAGTCGATGTCAAACTTCACATATTGTGCATAGGCAATGTTGAACAGCTTATATTGGTTGTCGTTGTTCTTCTTCATCTTGACGATGGGTGAAAGGGCATAGAGTAGGTTGCCTGCCGACTCCAGTTTCACGCGCACCGACTGGCGGTTGTTGCTGAAGATGATACCGAATCCCGTCCGCATGATGAAGAGGTCTTCGTAGTTGTAGCGCAGGATGGCGTTGCGGCTCGATGATGCCTCGTCGATATAGTTCTTCTTGAACGTTTCCGACACCCAAGGCATGTAGATGTAGTTCAGGTCGAGCAGGTCGAAGTTGTAGGTGGTGGTGTGGGTGCTGTTGCCCCATTTGTATCGCCATGCTGCCGTGAACATGCGGCGGTGGAACTCCGGGCGGTTCTGCATGTTCCATCCCACCGACAACTCCGACGTTGCGGTAGAGCGGCGCTTGAAGCGTTTGGAGAGGAACGGAGCCAGGAACCGCGGAAATTGCAGTCGCGACTCAATACCGTATTCCAGATAATTGTGGTTGTCGTATCCTTCCAGTCCGGTGATGGCTTCGTAGGCGGCACGCAACTGGATGCTGAAGAGTTCTGAGCCGTGAAAGAGGTTGCGGTTCTGCCATGTCAGCGATGCCGCAGCACCAAGGTCTCCTGCCGTGTTCGTTCCTTCAGGTTGGAAAGAGATGGTGTTCGTCTTGTTGGTCGAGAAGTGGATGTCGCAGTCCAGCCGCCGCTCCCCGTTATCCTCGTTCTCATTCCCCTTGTTCTCTTCGTTCCCTTCATTCTCTTCGTTCTCCTTAAAATGGATATTAGTATAGCGAATGGCACCCAGTCGTCCGAAGTTGTTGTACGTCTTTTGCAGGTCGGCAGCACTGAAATACTTCCCTTCTTCTATGGTGGTAGTGTTTTCCAGAACGCTCCGTCTCACGTTCGTTGTCGTTGAATCGGTGTCTTCGAACGTTACCTTTCCGATGCGATAGCGCGGATGCAGCATCTCCGGAGCTTCGTTGTTGGCCTTGTAAGGCATGAGGTGGAGCGTGATGTCTACCTGCCGCGACGCAAAAGTAGAGTCTGCAGAGTAGTGGATGAAGTCTTTGTGGAACCGGTAGTAGCCGTTGTCGTTCAGATATTTGGTGAGTCGCTTGCGCTCAGCATCAAGGCTGCTCACGGTAAAAGGCATGCCTGAGAATCGTTCCTTGGCCTCTTGGCCTTTCGGCAGGATGGGTTGCAGCACGCGTTCCACCACAGAGTCCTGGATGTCGTAGTTGAAGTGTCGGATGTGGAACGGTTCGCCAGGGTGTAGTGTGTAGTAAGCCCGCAGCTTTTTCTTACCCTTGAGGGTCGTCTTGAGCGATACCGTGCCGTTCATGTATCCCATGTTCTGCATCGCTGTCTGCAGGTCTTTGCATGATAGCTGAGCCTGTACGGAGTCGTAGATGACGGGTTGTTCGCCCATCTTCTGTAGCGTCCGGTTGATCCATTTCGTCGTGTCCCTTCCCGATAATGAGTAGGTGGCAAGCGGAATCTTCAGTGACGAAAACCATCGTGAGTTGCCTTTCTGCCGGATATACGGTTCCAGTTGGCGGGCATCGAAATCTTTCTTGTCCGACTTGATGACAACGCGGTCGAGCATGTATTCGCCGTCGGGAATGAACTTCGTGGCGCTGCACGAACAGAGCAGAGCCATCATAGTGGCGATGAATATGTAGTAGCCGTTCTTCAACTTTCCCCTATTTTTGTCGGCAAAGGTATAAAAAAACAATCAAATAATCAATTAGTAAAATAAAATATGCAGCTTTCGTCTATGATGTTTGGAATAAAAAGGTGATGAGGGTATCGTGAAATTCTGAAAAAACGATTATCTTTGCGGACAAAAATAAAAGACATGAAGAAGTGGATATCTATCATAGTGATTATCGCTGTACTGTCAGGATGTGACCGGTCGGTGTTCAATGGTGAGGGTCAGATCTTCGGAGTGTCGCAGGTGAACGTTCAGCGCGAGTTCAGGTTCAAAGATGCGAACATCATGACACTCAAGAAGGCACGCGAGATCGGTATTGAACCTATAGGAAGCCGTGAGGAAGCGAAGCGTAAAGTGCACAAACTGAGCTTGATAGAAACGTCGCAATACTATAAAATAGACCACATGAGCCACTCCATTCCCTATCTTGCCAAAGGTGCCAAGAAGTTGCTCAAGACCATTGGCAAGCGCTTTCAAAAGGAGTTGAAGCGTGAAGGCTATCGTCCACACCGCATCATCGTCACTTCCATCTTGCGCACGCGCGATGATGTGGAGCGTCTGAGGAAGGTCAACGGCAATGCCGTGAAGAACTCAGCCCACATGTATGCCACTACTTTCGACCTGTCCTACACCCGTTTCGAACGTATCAGTACCGACGGCAAGCCCATCAGTAACGAGCTGATGGCAAACCTCTTGGGTGCTGTGCTGGGTGAGTTGCGCGAAGAGGGGCGTTGCCGTGTCATCTTCGAGCGTAACCAGCATTGCTTCCATGTTATGAGCAATAAGTAGGAATAATAAAATGGAGAAAGATTGGTCGATTATCCATTTTTAAGTATTACCTTTGTACCCATGATTTCAAAAAACAAGGCGAAGCTCATCAGTTCTTTAGAACGCAAGAAGTGCAGAAAGGAACTCGGACTCTTCGTGGCAGAAGGTCCGAAGGTGGTGGGCGACTTGATACAAGCTGGACGAAAGCCGCAACTGTTGGTGAGCACACCCGAAGGCATGCAGCAGCTGGAGCGGCGGGGCATCAGCTGGAGCGAAATTCAGTGCGAACACATTGAGGCTTCGGCTGAGGAGTTGCAAAAGGTGAGTTTCCTGCAACATCCGCAAGACCTGCTGGCGCTTTTTCCAACGAACGAAGAGCGGGAGTCAAGAGATGAAAGACGGGATTCAGGTGTTGATGGATTGGTGCTGGCATTGGATGGTGTTCAAGACCCTGGCAACTTAGGCACCATTATCCGTATAGCCGACTGGTTTGGCATTGAGACCATTTATTGTTCGCCCGACACTGTTGACGTATACAATCCGAAGGTGGTGCAGGCAACGATGGGAAGCATTGCGCGTGTACATATATTATATAAAGACATCGCAGAACTGATAGGCGAGCAGCCTGATGACATCCCTGTATATGGTACCGTGCTCGACGGCGACAACATCTATCAGGTACCGCTTCAGCCTTGTGGCATCATCGTCATGGGCAATGAGGGAAACGGCATCTCAGAACCGGTCAGACAACGGCTCACCCACCGGCTTCTTATCCCTAACTATCCTCCCGACCGTCCCACGGCGGAGAGCCTGAACGTGGCGGTGGCAACAGCCATCGTCTGTGCAGAGTTCAGAAAAAGGTCCACCCCCAACCCCTCTCCAAAGTGAAATAAGAGTGAATTGGGAGCTGCTAATTTCCGTTGTTGATGTAGGGGTGAATTTTGAATTGTTTAATTGTGAATTAGATATATATGAAAAAGATATTGTTTATAGACCGCGACGGCACCCTGATAGAGGAACCGGCTGACGAGCAGATAGACTCGTTCGCGAAACTGAAGTTTGTCAAGGGCGTGTTTCGTAACCTGGGGTTCATTGCCAAGAACCTCGATTTCCGGCTCGTCATGGTGAGCAACCAAGACGGACTGGGCACACCTTCGTTCCCGGAAGAAACGTTCTGGCCAGTGCATAACTTCATTTTGCAGACGCTGGAAGACGAAGGTATCGTCTTCGATGAGCAGCTCATAGACCGCCACTTCCCAGCGGACAACCACCCTGACCGCAAGCCGGGAACGGGTATGCTGAAGCATTACATGGACAATCCGGAATGGGATTTGGCTGGTAGCTATGTCATCGGCGACCGCGAAACCGATGCACAGTTGGCTGAAAACCTGGGTTGTCAGTCTCTCATCCTCGGTAAGGACGGCTTGACATGGGACAAGATCGCAGAACTGCTTTTTGCCGGTGAGCGGACGGCAGAGGTGCGTCGCACGACGAAGGAGACGGATATCCATGTGAAACTGAACCTCGACGGCACGGGCAAGTGCGACATCGAGACGGGGCTTGGCTTCTTTGACCACATGCTGGAGCAGATAGGCAAACACGGTATGATGGACCTGACGATTCATACGAAAGGTGATTTGCATGTGGACGAGCACCATACGATAGAAGACACCGCCATAGCCTTAGGCGAGTGTATCGCTCAGGCTCTGGGCGACAAGCGCGGCATAGAGCGTTACGGCTACACGCTGCCCATGGACGATTGCCTCTGCTCGGTTGCTCTCGACTTCGGCGGCAGACCGTGGCTGGTGTGGGATGCAGAGTTCCATCGCGAAAGGGTGGGGGAGATGCCTACCGAAATGTTCCTGCATTTCTTTAAGAGCCTTTCCGATGCGGCACGCATGAACCTGAATATCAAGGCAGAGGGCGAGAATGAGCACCACAAGATTGAAGGCATCTTCAAAGCCTTGGCACGTAGTCTGAAGATGGCGGTGAAGCGTGACATCTACCATTACGAACTGCCATCGACAAAAGGAATGTTGTAGGAGAAAAGAACGAAGGGAAAGTTATGCCAGAACAGAAAACAAACAGTCCGCGCAAGAGAGCGGCAGCACAGATAGACAACACCTACGGACACCTGCAGCCGCAGGCGTTAGAGATTGAGCGTGTGGTGCTTGGTGCACTCATGATAGACAAGGATGCCTTCACGGTAGTCTCTGAGATATTGCGACCAGAGACGTTCTACGAACCTCGCAACCAGAAGGTGTTCCATGCCGTACAGACGCTGAACCTGGAGGAGAGACCTGTAGACATCATGACGGTTACTGAACAGTTGCGCAAGGAGGGTACGCTCGAAGAGATTGGCGGTCCTGCCTACATCGTAGACATCAGTTCTCATGTGGCTTCGTCGGCTCATATCGAATACCATGCACGCATACTTCAGCAGAAGTTCCTCGCCCGACAACTCATCCAGTATGCGTCGATGATTGAGACGAATGCTTTTGATGAGACGGTTGATGTTGACGACCTGATGCAGACGGCGGAAGGAAAGCTCTTCGAACTCTCACAACGCAACATGGTGCAAGACTATCAGCACATAGATCCCATCCTCATCGAAGCCCACCGCATACTGAAGACAGCATCGGAGAACACTGGCGGCCTGACAGGTGTGCCTACAGGATACCATAAGCTGGACGATATGACGGCAGGATGGCAGGCATCCGACCTTGTCATTATCGCAGGACGACCGGCGATGGGCAAGACCTCGTTTGCGCTGAGCCTTGCGAAGAACATCGCCGTTGACTACCAGCAACCTATTGCTTTCTTCTCGCTCGAAATGAACAGCGTACAGTTGGTCAACCGCCTCATCTCGAATGTATGCGAGATTGCGGGCAGCAAGATTCTCAACGGTCAGCTGTCGCCCGATGAGTGGGAACGCTTCGACCGCAACATCCGCAAGCTGGAGGGAGCACCAATCTACATTGACGACACACCCGGACTGTCGGTCTTCGAACTGCGCACAAAGGCGCGCCGATTGGTGAGAGAACACCATATCAAGGTACTCATGATTGACTATTTGCAGCTGATGAACGCCAACGGCATGCGTTTCTCCAGCCGTCAGGAAGAAGTGTCTACCATCAGCCGCTCACTCAAGGGACTGGCAAAGGAACTGGACATACCGGTTATAGCACTCTCGCAGCTCAACCGTACCGTTGAGGGACGTGAGGGCATCGAGGGCAAGCGTCCGCAACTCAGCGACCTGCGTGAGTCGGGAGCCATAGAGCAGGATGCCGACATGGTGCTGTTCGTTCACCGCCCGGAGTACTACCGTATCTTTCAGGATGAGAAGGGCAACGACCTGCACGGCATGGCACAAATCATCATTGCCAAGCACCGTAAGGGAGCCACGGGTGATGTGTTGCTGAGGTTTAAGGGTGAGTATACCCGCTTCTCAAATCCTGAGGATGAAGGCTATTCACCTGTCGGTCCGTCTTCAGCCATAGAGGGTGAAATCATCGGCAGCCGCATGAACGGCGACGACCCCTTCGGCGCACAGCTGCAAGACAACCGTCCTCCGTTCTAACATCGACTTGCCGTGAATAGCAAATAAATTGCGAAATCGTGAAATTGTAAAATAGTGTAACCTTTTCTTGTATTTTTCTTTCAATTTATTTGCAGGTATGGCGGTAAAAGTGTAACTTTGCAGCCAAATTAGTAAGAGATGGATAAAAATACGAGTCTATTGAACCTTATTATTCGAATTCGACTGCAGGAAGTAGCCGGAAGTGATGATATGTGCATATAGATTTGAACGGAATAATCATAGAGCCTTTCTCACTTCCATGTGTGAAAGGCTCTTTCATTTAATAATAGCATTATGAGCGACAGACTTTACATTTTTGACACGACCTTGAGAGACGGCGAACAGGTGCCGGGCTGTCAATTGAACACGGTAGAGAAGATTCAGGTTGCAAAAGCGCTGGAGCAGTTGGGAGTGGACGTGATAGAAGCGGGATTCCCCATCTCCAGTCCGGGCGACTTCAACAGTGTGATAGAGATTTCAAAGGCAGTGACGTGGCCGACGATATGTGCGTTGACACGTGCGGTGCAGAAAGACATCGACGTGGCTGCCGAAGCGCTAAAGTACGCCAAGCACAAGCGCATCCATACCGGTATCGGTACCAGCGACTCGCACATCAAGTACAAGTTCAACTCTAACCGTGAGGAGATTATCGAGCGTGGTGTGGCTGCCGTGAAGTATGCCAAGAAGTTTGTGGAGGACGTGGAGTTCTATTGCGAGGATGCTGGACGCACGGATAATGAATATCTGGCTCGTGTCGTCGAGGCTGTCATCAAGGCTGGTGCCACGGTGGTGAACATCCCCGACACGACGGGCTACTGTCTGCCGCAGGAGTACTTCGAGAAGATTAAGTATCTGAAGGAGCATGTCGATGGTGTCGACAATGCCATTCTCTCTACCCACTGCCATAACGACCTGGGCATGGCTACCGCCAATACGTTTAGCGGTGTGATGGGAGGTGCCCGTCAGGTAGAGGTGACCATCAACGGTATCGGTGAACGTGCCGGCAACACGTCTCTTGAAGAGATCGCCATGATCCTGAAGTGTCACAAGGGATTGGGTATCGATACCAATATCAATACGACGAAGATCTATCCCACGAGCCGTATGGTCAGTTCGCTGATGAACATGCCTGTGCAGCCCAACAAGGCCATCGTCGGCCGTAACGCCTTTGCTCACTCCAGCGGTATCCATCAGGACGGTGTCTTGAAGAATGTGCAGACGTATGAGATTATGGACCCGAAAGATGTGGGTATCGACGACAACAGCATCGTGCTGACGGCACGTAGCGGACGTGCTGCGCTGAAGCACCGTCTGAGTGTGAACGGAGTGGAAGTCGACGAGGAGAAACTGGACAAGATCTACGAGAAGTTCCTGCAGCTTGCCGACCAGAAGAAGGAAATCAACGATGCCGACGTGCTCATGCTTGCCGGTGCCGACACCGCCGAGGCTCATGCCGTGAAGCTTGACTTCCTGCAAGTGACGACGGGCAAGGGTGTGAAGAGTGTGGCATCCATCGGTCTGGACATCAGTGGTCAGAAGTTCGAGGCTGCCGCCAGCGGCAACGGTCCTGTCGATGCGGCTATCAAGGCGCTGAAGAAGATTATCATGAAGCAGATGACACTCAAGGAATTCACCATACAGGCTATCTCCAAAGGCTCTGACGATGTGGGAAAGGTGCACATGCAGGTGGAATACGACGGCAGCGTCTATTACGGCTTCGGTGCCAATACTGACATCGTTACCGCCAGCGTTGAAGCCTATATAGACTGTATCAACAAGTTTAAGAAATAATAGCCCCACTCCAAAATAGTCAAATCAATTGTAATTTGTAAATAGATAAATCGTAAATAGATGAATACCCTTTTTGACAAAATCTGGGACAAACACGTAGTGCAGATCGTTGAAGACGGTCCTACGCAGTTGTATATTGACCGCATGTACTGCCATGAGGTGACCTCGCCGCAGGCTTTCGACGGCTTGCGTGCCCGCGGGCTGAAATGCTTCCGTCCGAAGCAAATCTATTGTATGCCCGACCATAACACACCTACCCACGACCAGGACAAGCCCATTGAGGACCCGGTATCGAAGAAGCAGGTGGACACGTTGGCAAAGAACTGTTCCGAATTCGGACTCACCCATTGGGGAATGATGTCGCCCGACAACGGCATCATCCACGTGGTAGGTCCCGAAAAAGGTCTGTCTCTGCCGGGTATGACTATCGTCTGCGGCGATTCCCACACCTCTACCCACGGTGCTGTGGGTGCCGTAGCCTTCGGTATCGGTACGAGCGAGGTGGAGATGGTGATGGCTTCGCAGTGCATCCTGCAACAGAAACCCAAGTCCATGCGCATCAACATCACCGGCAAGCTCGGCAAGGGTGTCGTTGCCAAGGACGTGGCGCTCTACCTGATGTCGCAGCTCACCACCTCCGGAGCCACGGGTTACTTCGTGGAGTATGCCGGCAAGGTGGTCGAAGACATGTCGATGGAAGGCCGGCTGACGCTCTGCAACCTTTCCATAGAGATGGGTGCACGCGGCGGCTTCGTTGCCCCCGATGAGACGACGTTTGAGTATATCAAGGGTAAGGAGTATGCCCCGAAGGGCGAAGATTGGGACAAGGCGGTGGCCTACTGGAAGACACTGAAGAGCGGCGAGGATGCAGTCTTCGACAAGGAGCTGACCTTCCGCGGTGAGGACATCGAGCCACGCGTTACCTTCGGTACCAATCCGGGCATGGGCATTGGTATCACAGAGACTATTCCGAGCCTCGACAGCATTGATGAAGCTGGTCAGGCGTCGTTCAAGAAAAGCTTGAACTACATGGGATTTGCTCCTGGAGAGAAAATGCTTGGCAAGAAGATAGACTACGTCTTCCTCGGTGCCTGCACCAATGGCCGCATTGAAGACTTCCGTGCTTTTGCCAGCATCGTCAAGGGCAGGAAGAAGGCAGACAACGTTATCGCCTGGCTCGTACCCGGCTCATGGGCTGTAGACCGTCAGATTCGCAAGGAAGGACTCGACAAGGTGCTCGAAGTAGCAGGTTTTGAGATACGTCAGCCTGGCTGTTCGGCATGTCTCGGCATGAACGACGACAAGGTACCGGCAGGCAAGTACAGCATCTCTACCAGCAACCGCAACTTTGAGGGGCGTCAGGGTCCGGGTGCCCGTACCATCCTCTGTTCGCCACTTGTTGCAGCGGCGGCAGCTGTAACCGGAGTTATCACCGATCCGAGAGAACTTCTTTAATTGACAATGGATAATTGATAATAGACAATGGCTAAACAGAAATTCGACATCATTACAAGTACGTGCGTGCCTCTTCCGTTAGAGAATGTAGACACCGACCAGATTATACCAGCACGATTCCTGAAGGCTACCGACAAGGCAGGCTTCGGCGAGAACCTCTTCCGCGACTGGCGATACGACAAGGACGGTACGCCGAAGAAAGACTTCGTGCTCAACGACCCGCGCTATGGCGGTGTCATCCTCGTTGCCGGCAAGAACTTCGGTTCGGGCTCCAGTCGTGAACATGCGGCATGGGCCATAGCAGGCTACGGCTTCCGCGTCGTCATCAGTTCGTTCTTTGCCGACATCCACAAGAACAATGAGCTGAACAACTTCGTGTTGCCCGTGGTCGTCTCTGAAGAGTTCCTGCAGGAGCTCTTCGACAGCATCGCCCAGGACCCGAAGACGGAGGTGGAGGTAGACCTTCCCAACCAGACGGTGACCAACAAGGCTACGGGCAGGCATGAGCAGTTCGACATCAACGGCTACAAGAAACACTGCCTGATGAACGGCCTCGACGACATCGACTTCCTGGTGCAGAACCAAGACAAGACCGAGGCGTGGGAGCGGAATAATTGACAATTCACAATTCACAATTGACAATTATCGTGCAAACTGAGTGCAATGAAGCTTGCTTCAATTGCCCATTGCCCCCCAATTGCCCATTCACCCCATAATGCCCATCCCTCCAATGGGTCGGAGGCAGCATAACATAGCGAAGCGGGAACAAGAAGATGACGGAAAATCAGCAAAATCAGAAGAGCGTATCGGCTCCCCTCCCTCACAAGGGGGGGGAAAGTGCGGACGTACGCTACATAGAAATCATGGACTCCACCCTCCGGGATGGTGAGCAGACCAACGGCGTGAGCTTTGTGCCTCACGAGAAGCTCATGATAGCACGCATGCTCATGCGTGACGTCAACGTAGACCGCATCGAGGTAGCCTCGGCGCGTGTCTCCGAGGGCGAGAAGGAGGCGGTGGGCATGATCTGCCGCTATGCAGCTCAGGCAGGCATGCTGCACAAGGTAGAGGTGCTGGGCTTTGTCGACGGCACCCTGAGCGTAGACTGGATACGCTCCTGTGGCGGACGTGTCATCAACCTGCTGGCGAAAGGTTCGCTCAGGCATTGCACCCACCAGCTCTTCAAGACCCCCGAAGAGCATATCAGCGACATCCGCAGTGTCGTGGAGTATGCCGACAGCGTGGGCGTCACCGTCAACCTATACCTCGAAGACTGGAGCTCGGGCATGAAGGATTCGCCCGACTACGTTTTCCAGCTGATGGACGCACTGTGCGACACGTCCATACGCCGTTACATGCTGCCCGACACGCTGGGCATCATGAATCCACTGCAGGTGGTGGAATACATGCGCAGGATGGTGCGCCGCTATCCCGACAAGCACTTCGACTTCCACGCCCACAACGACTACGACATGGCAGTGAGCAACTCCCTGGCGGCAGCCCTCAGCGGCGTGCGCGGACTGCACGTGACCGTCAACGGACTGGGCGAACGGTGCGGAAACGCGCCCCTGGCAAGCGTGCAGGTCATCCTGAAGGACCACTTCAACGCCCGGACGAGCATCAGGGAAGAGCAGCTCAACGCCATCAGCCAGCTGGTAGAGGGCTACAGCGGCATAGGCGTGGCGCCCAACCAGCCCATCGTGGGCGAGAATGTCTTCACGCAGGTGGCGGGAGTCCACGCCGACGGCGACAACAAGGACAATCTCTACTGCAACGACCTGGTGCCCGAACGCTTCGGGCGGCGGCGCGAGTACGCCTTGGGCAAGAACTCTGGACGTGCCAACATCGCAAAGAACCTGGAAGAACTCGGACTGGAGCTTACCCCCGACCAGCAGCGCCGCGTGACGCAGCGCATCACCGAGCTGGGCGACAAGAAGGAGCTCGTCACCCAGGACGACCTGCCCTACATCGTCAGCGACGTGCTCAAGCACTCTGGCGACGACGATCGTGTAAAGCTTATCAGCTATGTTGTCTCCACCTCCTACGGACTCAAGCCAGGTGCCAACCTGCGTGTAGAAATCAACGGTAAGCAGTATGAGGCAGGAGCAACGGGCGACGGACAGTATGACGCCTTCGTCAAGGCATTGCGATACATCTACCGCAAACACCTCAACCGCACCTTCCCCACACTTGCCAACTACACCGTTACCATACCTCCCGGCGGACGGACAGACGCACTCGTACAGACCGTCATCACCTGGAACCACAACGGGGGCTTCCTCCGCACACGCGGACTTGATGCCGACCAGACCGAGGCGGCTATCAAGGCTACCTTCAAGATGCTCAACATCATCGAAGAGAGCGAACCGTAAATCTCATTGGCGTATACCCATCCTCTCATTGACGTATACCCATCCTCTCATTGACGTATACTCATCGTGTCAGTAACGTATACTCATCGTGTCAGTAACGCTTACTCATCGTGTCAGTAACGTATACTCGTCGCGTCAGTAACGTATACTCATCGCGTCAACTCGGTCGGATTTGCGAATCCGACCGCATTGAGTCTAAGCTTCTGCAGAATCGCTGAATGCTAAGATTAAGGACTTCAGGGCTCAGTTAAGAGGTGTTATTGACAAGAATTTCTTCATCTTCAGACTGGTCAAGATTTTCGGTTAATCCACGCGGTTATGCAGGTGACCCGAAGTTTGTCATAGAGATAATACCATGTGAATTGTAGTTGCCGTATGGCCTGAATGACC
>ODAI010975389.1_pt1 | contig 96794 bp, 130 predicted proteins | sample 1539321 | NCBI WGS metagenome assembly ODAI01 (sample SAMN02144231, study PRJEB22623) | gut metagenome | biome: sheep rumen | host: Ovis aries | place: New Zealand | reverse complement strand
TGATTATTGTAGGCGGTGCGTATGGGACTTGAACCCATGACCCCATGCGTGACAGGCATGTATTCTAACCAGCTGAACTAACGCACCATTCATTTGTGCGGAGGTGTGAGAGCACGATTCCCATACGCTTGTTACACGTACCGACGGTTTTCAAGACCGCGCCATAATACCACTATGGTTACACCTCCAGCTTAGGTGGGAGCAGATGGATTCGAACCACCGTAGGCCAAAGCCAGTAGATTTACAGTCTACCCTAATTGACCACTCTAGCATACTCCCTAATGAGCCTCCTGGTCGAATCGAACGGCCATCTCAAGATTACAAATCATGTGTAATAACCTTTATACTAAGGAGGCAATGTTTTGAGCGAGATATCAGAATCGAACTGACATATCCTGCTTGGAAGGCAGGCATAATAACCGTTATACTAATCTCGCAATTTACTAGTTTTTGTAGTGTTTCCCAATGTTTTTGTTCTGACCGGTTCATCAAACTCACACTTCCTGGCTAGAAGTTTATCCGCCACTAGTAAAGGCACTTGAAAGCAAAACCGCTCTACGTCTAACTGTTGTACTATTCACTAAGTCTTGTTGTAATATTACTCCGTAGTCTGTCGCCACTATTCCGGATACTACATGCTTAATTACATGGGCCAGTTTCGTCTATAGCCCAGGATTCATTATCCCAAAGTATAATTTTAATATACCTTATCTTCTTCTGGACATTTGTACCAGTCTGTTGAAGTTACTGATCCCACTCCCCACTCATTAAATTTCAGATAGGCTTTATTTATACAAATTCTTTCTAATGGCCATCTAAAATCATAAGGTATCATAATTGCATGAGGATCTTGTCCAATTTGTGATATTCTAACTTCCCAATTCTTTGTCCTATCATAAACATAAGGTTGAGTATTAACATCTAGAAAGCTAAAATTACTATTAACTGTTATCGTATCAACTACGAATGGAGTGTTATCATGCTTAGATGTATTTATAAATTCGGCTCTTGTTTTCCCAAATATAGAATGTACTTCTTTATCATGGTTAATTCTTTTTCCCTCTACATTATAAATATAGAGTTCATCAGAAGCACCACTAGCCATTAGTGTATATTCCACTTTTGTATCATTAAGTCGTCTTCCCTTCATTACTACGTCATTCATGTCATAATCTCCAAGTCTTTGATCTTCATAACAGAAAACATAGAAATTAGATTCTACTTCAGGAATAACTATCAAACCTTCAATACCACCTTCAATTTCAAAGATAATATCATTAAAGTCTGTATCTGTTCCTGATTCGCAACAAAGAAGCATTTTATTATTTACTGTTAACCATGCCATTCTAGGACCATCCATACCAAGTTTAGATGATTTGAAATTTCCATAGTTATTAATATAATTATTAAGGCGACCATCGCCATAAAGTTCACCTTGCTTCTTTTTTCCTTCAGCTGTTGTATTAGCTCGAATCATAAATCCAATTTTATATCCTTTAGGAAATTGGAAAGATCCTTGAGTCGTACCAACTGTAGGAACATCATCACCCCAATACATTAAAGCATAGGAAGCGTGTTTACTAATTACATCGTCATCTTTTATACATTCACTAAGTTTAATAGCTTTATACTTAGGAAGATTTTCAAGATAACTTACTGGATCATTACCTAGGTTTTCTTCTTTAAAATAATAGTAGTACAAATCGGAATTTTCAACTTCCTGATAACCACCATCATTTTTATAGATAGGAGAAACTATAATTGGATTATCCCCTGTAGTAATAGGATATATTTTTTCATTATAATATCCGGATTGTTTTACTAAGGGAAGATTATTATACTTTCTTCCATTTTTGAAATAAGAGAATACTAAAAGTCTTAAGGTTTCTTTATACTCGTCATCATATTCTTCTGCATTCATTTTTTGAGAAGAGTATTGATAAAGCATCTCTCCTGGAATCCAACCTCTAATATTAGCATAGGATTCAACACTAGACTCAATAAAGAATTCTCCGCTAGGTAAATTATAATCATTAAGTTTAGGTGACCTTGTCATAGATCTCCTAGACCTGTTCGCAACTTCATTTCCTGTGATCTTACCAAAGTGATAATCTCCAGAAGAAGTAATATATGCAACATACAATCCTAAGTTATCCTTAGGAGCATCATAGTTTAGTTTAATTGAAGTTTCACCCTCTTTTAAACTAAGTTCATTGAGAATAGTAAGATAGGAACCTTCTTCGTCTTTAATTAATGCCATTATCTGGACTTTTGAAATCTCCAGTAGTGGATCAATATTAATATTGACAGATCCCGAGAAAGCCGTTTTCCAATCTTGATTCTCGCTAAATTCAACGCCAAAAATATTTTTAACGTTTTCTCTTACGTCACTTCCTTGCCATGTATCTGGATCATAGTTTACACAAGATGACAGTACAAAGGCAAACAAAGTTCCTAATAAAATTAATTTTTTCATAGTGGGCCGAGATGGAATTGAACCACCGACGCGATGCCCTTCAAACATCCGCTCTACCACTGAGCTACCGGCCCTTTAACGGGGTTTTTATTTTGGAGAGGTTTTCCATCATTCTTATTCTGTTCTTCACAAAACACCAACCCTAAGAACAGAGGTTAACGCTAGCATCTTAACCTGATGTTTATACCCCGTCTCCTCTCACATAAGCCAAAAAGGAACACCTCTCTTTCTAGCCAAAGTTGCGGTCGTGTGATTCGAACACCGTTTCAAGGTTATGAGCCTTGCGAGCTACCATTGCTCCACCACCGCGATATTTCTAATATTAAGATTCTCCCTCCTTTTCGAGCGTAAAATCTTTCTTTTTTCATAAATTAAGATATTCCCGGCTTCCGGAGCGCGTTTTTCTTATTTATGGAATGAAATTAGAAGAAAAGATAAGGATTTTTGTAGAAGATGGAGGGTTTACTACAATAGTAATAGACCTAGAAGAGGAAGGATCTATGAAATTATCCTGTAAAATAAGAGGCGGTGAAGTCAATAAATATAAGATAAATGATTATAATCTCTTAGAGGCTTTTATGAATACTTTTCCTTCTTTTTCCATAAATACAAATCCAAAAGAAAGAGATTTATTTATGGAACCTTTTAATAACTGTCCCGAAATACGAATAGTTAAAAAGAGAAGGAGTAAATATATAAAAGGTATGTTAAGAATATTAATAAATGACTGCATAAGTGATTATAATAAATCAGACTTTACTCCACTTAGAATTAAAGAGATATTGGCTAAATGGGATTCATATAATTTTGAATAAATATGATAGAATTACAAGGAAAATTTTGTAAAGACTGTAAGATTTTTACAGACAATGTAGAACAGGAGGCTATTCAAACAATTTATAGCTTGATTAATAGCCCTGAATTTAAAGACTCCAAGGTAAGATGTATGCCAGATACACATCAAGGTAAAGGAATTGTAATTGGATTTACAGCTCCTGCAGGAAAATATGTCAATCCTGATCACGTTGGTTGTGATATTGGGTGCACTGTTAGTTCAATTCTATTTTCTGATCCGCTCCCTGAAGATAAGTATGCGCTGTTTGAACATAGAATAAAATTAGCTGTTCCCCAAGGAATGAAAATTCAAGAACAGAGACAGTTTGATGTGAAAGAGTTCTTACGTTTCTTAAGAACAGAGTTGCAGAAGGCTTATCAAGGAAGTAAAGGGTTAACTTATATTCCTGAATTTAATAATGAGAGGGACTTAGAGGAGTGGTTGCAGGATGTAAAAATGGATGTTGCAACTTTCTATAAAAGTATTGGAACTCTCGGTGGGGGCAATCATTTTATCGAGTATGATAAAGGTGAAAATTCTCAAGCATTCACTGTTCATACTGGATCCAGAAATCTTGGTTTGAAGGTTTGGAAGAAATGGAGTGATCTTGCTAATTCAACTAAAATAAGCAAAGCTGGAGAAAGGAATATTATTGATCAAGTTAAATCAAAAAATCAAGATAAAACAAAGCTTAAGGAAGAAATTTCAAAAGCCATAGAGGAATATAAATTAACACTTCACCCTGGATATCTTGAAGGAGAAAACTTAAGATCCTATTTAACTGACATGGTAATTTGTCAAGCATATGCAAAATTTAATCATAAGATTATTTTGGAGAAAGCAGAAAAGATACATTCTGACTTAGTTAAGGGATCAAAAGTTATAGATAAAATTCAAACGACTCATAACTATATTGATTTTGACACAGTTGATGGAACTCCTATGATTAGAAAGGGTGCAGTTCGTGCCAATGAGGGAGAAGTTTTCCTGTTACCATTCAACATGAAAGATGGAATAGCAATCTGTAAAGGAAAAGGAAATTCAGATTGGAATTATTCTGCACCTCATGGAGCTGGTAGAATTATGTCTAGAGCAAAGGCCAAAGAAACTTTAAAAATAAAAGATTTTGAAAAAGTTATGGAAGGAATTTATTCTACTACAGTAAACAGAAGTACTATAGATGAATCTCCCATGGCATATAAAAGTAAAGAAGAAATAATAGAACTTATTGATCCAACTTGTGAAATTATTCAATTCTTAAAACCAGTAATTAATATAAAAGCTGGAGCAGAAGATGAAATTCCTAGTTGGAAAGAAATAAAAGAAAAGAAAAAGAGAGGTTAATTTTCCTCTCTTCTCTTTTTAAACCAATCTAGTACTCGGTTTACTATTACAAAAATAGCTTCATCCTTATCAATCTCCTCATATTCAACTTTATTCTTATTGAGTAGTTCTAGAATTTCAGCATCTTTCTTCTTTGCATCTTCTTCTGTTTCAATCCTACCTTTTGGAATATAAGTTGTACTGCGTTTAACTAAGAAATTCATATTGTTAAAGGATTCAAATTGATCAATAACAAGATCTGCAAATTTCTGATTATGAGATTGGTCATAGACTATAGAAAATAGTAAAGGGCTATCGCAGATAACAACGTCGACTTTATCTTCAAGTCTTTTTATCCTATGTAACTGTTTCCCAAATACATAGATTTGATCTGCCATTACTTTAAATGATTCGTCCCAAACTTTTTCTTTAACCCATTCAGGAGCCATTTCTGTTTCCAAACCAAGTTTCTTTAGTTCAGCAAAAACTTGTGCCATTAATGTGCTTTTTCCACATCCCGCACCACCAAATAAATTTACTACTATCATAACGTTATAATGAATAAAAAATAAAAGTAGCCGGTAGGAGAGTCGAACTCCTCTTTTCAGAATGAAAATCTGACGAACTAACCGATATTCGAACCGGCCGGCTACATTGTTATAAATATGTTCTTCAAATAAAAATGATACACGTTTCCATATATCATATCTGTTGCTGGTTACGCTAGGCTATAACTAGGTTAGGCCATAGCATTTTACGAACCTTCTAACACCATCATCTTGATGCCTCAACCAGCAATTTATTATCATAATTACTTGATTCCAACAAGTTACTCCTAAGAATTCTATGCAGATTTCCTAGTTGTGATGGCCCGCTTTCACCAAATTTATGATAATACCACACTGTTATATGTGTAGTCGCCAGGGACTGACTCGAACAGCCGACTCCGCTCTCGTTTCATATAAATATGAGCGTACTCTACCAACTGAGTTACCCAGCGATTGTTAATTGTGTTCATACATATACATCTAAGATCAGCTACTATTTCTAATAACTTCTCAGGTCTGGCCTTTCAACCTCGCCAATATCAACGTACATGTAATTTGTTTGTTTTGTGTTATAATTGGTTTTAAAATTTTGTTATAAGTTATGATAAGAAATCTCAGTTCAACTTCCATCTTTAAGGATTTCAGCATCCCACTCCCCATTCTTCCCATGCAGGTAGAATTTCGGAGATTTCTTTTTAATAGTTTGTTGTTTTGTGTCATAATATAAATTTCAGGTTTTGTAAGGTTATCTTAGTACTTTGAAATTTCTTCCATTTCCATTCACCTACTGCCATGCGGCTCAGTTCAGATTTCCTCACATATATAAGATTTTCAGGGGATTGTGGATTTTCCATTCTCCCCATAGTTAAGATTTTCACGGGTTTTGAGTTTATACATGTTCTATAAACACTTCTAACCAATCTTTATCTATTCTTGCTAAAGGAAAACCAGAAGACGATCCTTGAAGCCCTCTATGTAAGTTATACTTTTCAATACTAATATATCTTTCTAATGCCGTCCTATAAGTTTTAATATCGGTAAGAATCCAATGTTCAGTTCTTCTGATTATATATCCAGGTTTGCAGAGGATAATATCTCCATCTTGTCCACAGGTATCTAGGTGGTGCCATATGTTTCCTGAATATTCAAAATTAGTTGGTTTGTTTCTAATAACTACTGGATAAGTATTTTCATTTTCAGTGTCCAGCATTATATTTTTCAGTACTCCATCCTCATTTTCTTCATATAACTCAACATCCTTCCAATTAAGTTTTTGTTTCTTTAGGAGAGTTAAGTAAGGTTCTTTTACTTTCTTTGAATCTAACCAATTACTCCAGCCGGGTTTATCACAAGTTTCATAAAAATCAGAAGGTTTCACTATAATTTTCTTCTTATTTTCATCCTTAAGAAATCTAAATCTTCCGTTTTTGATGTTTCCAGATCCAATTCCTCCAAGTAAAAATGGTTCTACATATCCTTTAGGAAATGCATAAATACCATATTCTACTGGGGCTGTATGCGGACTATCATAACTTTTTATATCATGATATTGTGTAGTTAAACTACCGTATCTGATAAATTTCATAATCCTCCAATATATAAAATTCCACGTTCGGGATGTTCTTTTGTAGGTCCTGTATAATTTTCATCATTTTCCCACTCTTTTTGTTTTATTTTATATTGACCAAAGAATCCATCCAGAGAACTTATAATAAAATTTCTTAATTGTTTCATTACATCTTCTTTAAACGCTTCTCTGTCTTCTATCCTATCCATCCATCTATCAAGTGGCTGTGTAAGTGATGGAAACTCTCTTATGTCATAAATTTTTCCATATCCGCCAACACAACTATGATAAGAGAGATTAAAGTCTCTATCAACAAAAACCCAATAGTAATCTTCTATACCATCAACAGCCCCAATTAAGTATAGAACATCTTCATCCTTAACTTCAGAATAATCACCTGGATAATCATCATTCATCCATGCAACATGAACATATTTCCCCGCATCTTCCATAGCTTCTTTCGTTATACAGACTTTGTTATCTATATACCAATAGAGCTTATACTTAGAGTAGAATTTGTCTTTTAATTTTGTAAGAACGTCTATGTTGCAGTCATCAATAGGATTATCTAGATTCCCATTCTCATATTCATCCCCATGACAATCTAAAATAAATCTCCCAACTGCTTTTGATCTGCTCTTTCCAGCTTTGCAATGAATAACGAAGTTTTTATCTAAGTTATTTTCTATAAATTCAACAATACTGTATGCTTGTCCACCAGTTAAAGATTTCATCCAATGATCATCATAGTAATAATCTCCAGGACCGACTACATCATCGAAGTCTATATTTAATACTCGATCTGAAGAGCTTAAGATATGGTCATTATCAGTATCACCTTTTTTGCTTTCGAGATAATATTGTATACATTCAGGAGAACATTCTATTGAAATGATAGCTGTATTTTTATCATTTTTAAATTCATCTAAGTGTTCTCTAAAATCATTTTTACTATATACCTTTACTGTTTTCTTCATACACAATTAAGGAAATTGCTTTTAGTCTCACTCTTTTTTCTTATTATTAGAGAGGGGACTGGCCAACCTCGAAGACAAATAAACGGCCAGAATGGTATAATAATATAAAATATGAATAGAAGAATTGTATTAGTAGATCAAATTGAAACACCTAACTATATGGCCTATTTTGGCTGTGGACTAGGTAATGAAATCTACACCCTTCAATCACTTCAAAACATGGAAGAGGAAAAGCTCAAAAAAGTTATTGAAGTAGGAGAAGGTGATGCAGTAATGTTAGTGGGATCTGAACCATTTAAGTTTCTTAAACAGTTTTACCACTATGGAGTGAGAAATGAGAATTACTTTGATTGTGCCAAGCTTAGAAGACTTAGTATTGAAGGTGGTGCATTTGTCAAGGTTATTATTGATTTCCCAGAAAAAGAAGTAATTGAGGACTTCCTAAGTAAAGATTTTACTGAAGCTGTAGTATTTCCAGACTTTAAACAACACATTATTCATACGTATCAAGAGGCCCTAAGCTTTATTGATCATATGGATAGTGCTCCTGATGATGAGTATTTTGGATTTGACTATGAAGGTTCCGGTATGCCATTGGATATATGGTACGAATTAAGTGGAGCTTCTATCAGTTCATTAAAAGAGTCTGGATTTATAAGCTTTACGGATATTAGACATCAACTTGGAGGATCTAATTCACCAGAATATCAATACTTACTTAACCGACTTGGACAATTTCTAGTAAAGAGAATGGACCATATTGTCGTATTTAATATGCAGTATGAATTCCAAGTAAGTAATAGAATGTTAGGAGTAGATCTGTACAACTTAGTAGATGCTGGTGTTGTAAATGTAATGGACGGAAACCATGAGAAGAAGTACTCTTTGAAGTGGACAGCACAGTATGTCCTTCAGGTTAGTGCTTGGGATACAGAGTTTGATAGAATTTCTGACTTAGTTGATTCAATGCTATTTACAATTGAGGGAAAACTTAAGAAGGATCAACATAAAGTCTTGAAAGTAACTCCTGAAACATTTGAACAAACGGATGAGTGGAAAGAACTTTGTAGAAGATATCCAGACTATATTGATGAGTTTAGAGCACTTATCTTAGAATATTGGGGAAATGCATTTATGTGTGTTCCTAGCGAAATTCTTGGATATTACTGTAATCTTGATGCATTCCATACTTTGTTGATATTCAAGGCTAGAGAAAATACTTATAGCAAAGACTGTTGGCAAGTAAATCTAGACAATGCAAGACTTGGCTGTAGATTAATGTCAAGTGGTCTTTATATCGATGAGCCTTTTAGAGCTAAGTATGAAAAATATTGTCACCAGATGATGGCATGGGGTATAACTTATACAGCTACTGCAAGATGTTGGATTAAAATGGCTAAGCATAGAAAGTTGGCTAATAATATAAAAAGGTATAATCCAATCGCCCAAAAGTTGCTAAAAGAAAATCAGTTCTATCGAGGCAACGCTGTAGAAATTGTGAAAAATCTTATGGCAAATAATCTCGATAAAATGGAGGCAACTGAGACTGGTCTAAATGAAGGTGGCTTAGCAATAAAATATGGTGATAAGTTTGCAAGTACCTTTATTGAAATAGTTAAGGACTGCATGACTGAACTAAAGATGAAAACTAAGATTGATTCTGGAATTGTAAGAAAGAAAAAGATCTTAGGGATGGTAGCAGAAAGGTCACAACATATTCTTGGACTAGATCAGATTAAGTTGGGCGAAAAGCATATTGAGTTGGAGAAGTATATGTATTATGAAACTGCCTATGAAGAACTTAGAAAGATAAGTAAAAGACAGTTAAATGATATAAATAATATTCCGGATGAGATCTATGCTTTTGGACAGAAGATGAGTTTACTGGAATATTCGGACTATGTTTGTGAAAACTATTTTCCTTGTTTAAGTCCTTTGTCTAATGATGAAATAGCATATGAATTTACAATGCTCTATCGTCATGCATCTGCTTATCTTGGGGCTATGCTTGAAAGTACTCAACAATTACCAGAGACAGATAAGTTTTATAGTAGCCGAGGAATAACTGATATTAATGTTGGTTTTCAAGAATTTATGAATGCTTGGCAAAACTATTATAAGACGGGAGAAGTAGGGAATTTATATCCACAGAAAACATTTGACTTAGCCCTAAAGTTCTATCAAAGTCCAGAAAGAACTAAGGATACTAAGAAAAGTGACGAAGAGCATACTGAGTGGATTTATACATTAGATGATAAGTTAAAAGAAATTTGGACTGATTTCAATGGTTATAAAGCACAAGCACAATATTTCCCGGAAATGAATAGTCAATTCTTGGAATATGCTAAAGCCTTTGAACCAGAAGAGATGGATGACACATTCTTCTTTATGAGAAAGATGGTAATTAATTATCTATTGTATAAAAAATATGCGAAGTTAAATTCTACTTATGTTGGAAGTGATGGAATGTTTAAGAAAAATAATAAATACGTAATCGAGAATGAACATCACTTACCAATAAGATATGCAAATCCTGATGAGCCTGGGGCAATTGAAAAATGTTTTGTGAAGTATCAAGTAAACGAGAAATCGAGCAAACGTTGGTCAAGTGGTTTCCATACCATAATTAGTCATGGAGATTGTAAAGATGTGTTGTGCCCACCTCATACTTGGGACGATGAAGGAAATATTGTTTATGGTGGAAGTAACCAGATACTTACATACTTTGATATAAGTTCAGCGGAGGTCTTAATTGGCCGTTTATAGGAGAAATTCTATAAATAATCAGTTAGCGAAATTTGGTGAATGGAAATTATCCTAATACCAAGCTAAAATAAAATTTAGTTTAGAGAATAAGTACTAACTAATCTGAAAATGATTAAAGATATATTCCATTTATATAAAATAGATTATATAAATATAAGCAAAGCTGCTGGATATGCATCAGGTGACCCGGATTTAATTGCTAAGTTTAATGCAGGAGAGGATATTTACATATATTCTGCACAGCTATACTTAGGTAAAGATGGATGGGATAAACTTAGCAAGAAACAAAAGAAAATGTGGAGAAAACGTTTCAAAACGGTATTCTTGGGCGTTCTTTATGGCCTCGGAAAGAACAGTTTGGCCGAAAGGTTAGATGCAAGTCTTGAAGAAGCAGACCACATTATTCAATCATTATATAAATCTTTCCCACAACTCCGTGTTTATGTGGATAGTCAAGGAGAATATCCATTGGATCACGATGGATATATAAATACTATGTTGGGGGATAAACTTAGGATAAGAGAATTTTATGATTATCTTCCAAAGGCAAAAACTCAGAGAGAACAGCAAAATCTAATAGCTCGAATAAAGAGATTGGGGGTCTTAATTGGCCGTTTATAGGAGAAATTCTATAAATAATTAATTAGTAAATTTGGTGAATAGTAACAAAACTAAATACCAAGCTGCAGAAATGTAGTTTAGAGCATATTGTATTAATTGACTTTAAAGTTAAAGATATATGCCAGACTTAATAAAATTATTAAGTATTAATTGCAATCTACCAATCCAGGGTAAAGTTCTGCCCTCACAAATTTAATGTGAATTGTTATATTTAAATGCTGGAACGGATTAAATTTCAAATCAGCAGCCTTTAATGGTTCAAAGACTAAATGTATAATGCTAGTGCAAAGATATAGTCTAATAATAATGTTAAATATTGTTAAAATTATAGGAACGAGCTCAATCATGGCCTGTGGATTCATGAATAATATTAGAGAGTCTCTCAAAGAGAATTGGAAACAGCCACTTCAACCTATCATTGTGGTGCACGATTCTAATACCAATTATGTACCAGTAGAAAGAATATTTGATATGAGATCATTTTATGATGAATATTATACAAAATACTGTTCTACAATAGGACCTGGAATTTTCCTTCTGTTTGACCTTTTGGCAGGCTACAGTTACGAAACTGCAAAGGAAATGAAGCAGATAGACGAAGATACCATCGAGTTTTCTGGAGATGCATATAGTATATTAAAGATTTACGATAAAATAATGAGTTGTAGATCTATTAAGGTACAATGTGATAAAACCAGAAAATGGATAGAAGAACAGAAGATGATGATTACAGATCCGATTGATAGATTTATTAGGGAAGAGGGTTGTAATATGACCAAAGATATATCCAACATTACTGTAAGATTTCATAGAGAATAATTTTAATTAATACTGTAAGAGGGGAGGATGGATAATCCAAACCTCTTCTTTTTTGTGCAAAACGCGCTTCTCATCCCCTCAATTTCTTACTTATGACTATGGGAGGGTATCGAAGATGTATGATAAAGCCCTCCCCAATAACAAAATATATATTATATAATAAACAATTTAAATTTACATTTAATTAAATTTTTATGAGTACAGTAGATTCATTTTTGGAAAGACTTCAGGCAATGTCGCCTACAACTCAAAAGAAAAAGACTTTTGTAAAGCGTCGTACTATCGATCTTATCTACACGAACGCTAAGCCAAACTTTGGAAAGTATCAGCTTCTTCCTCTTCCCAGTGTTGTGAATGGTTCACCTTATACGGTACTTCAAAACACTCGTGAGATTAAGATGCCTCGTCGCAATGTTTTAGCAGACGGTACTGAGCAGAGTTATTCAGCATGGATTAAACTGCTTCCAAAGAGTGCTTATACTATCAAGGATCCTTCAACAGGTCGTGAGGTTAGTTCTCTTACTGCAGCTGATGAATCTCTTCTCGATCAGGCATATACTGTTTGGGAGGAGCTGTTTAAGGAGCTTGATGTTCGTAATAATGTAATGAATCCTAATATTGGTGGACTCATTCGTCGCAAGTGTTATTCAATCTTCTTTGGTCGTGCACTTAGCTGGTGGTCTAATGGAGATACAAGAACTCCCGCTCGTCAGAATTTCTCTGGACTTTTTGTGGTAACAAGCAAAAGTTTCCTGGATATTGTAAGTAACAGTATTGCTGATACTAACATTACTTCAGGTATGGGCAACGAGAACTGGGTTAACGACATTTATAATCGTGACTTGACAAATCGTAAGGGCTTCATTATGTTCAATATTTCTAAGTCTGATTCTCCGGGCTTCAATATCTCGGTTAGTCATACTCTTGGAGCTGAACAGTATCTCAGTGGAGTAACGATTCCTGAGGAGGATGCAGAATTAATGCAGAATCCGGTTATGAATTTCCTTGGCTGGCAGGCTAATAAGGAAGATGAAAGTGTACCTGCAGATCAGCGTCGTTTATTTAACAAGGCTCTTATTACGGAGACTATTGAATATATGACTGACCTTCTTGCAAAGGCTCGTATGGCTAAGCAGAATGGTACCAGTGTAGAGGAGGCAATTGCAGCGACTAATCAGACTTTGCTTGCTAATCAGGCTCCTACAGACACTCATGGACAGGCAACTAACGATCCTATCTTGGCTGATATGGCTAGACAGGCATCACAGGCACAGCCTACTGGTGGATATGGAAATAACAACTTTGTGGGTGGAAATGGTCAGGATGTAGCAGCAAAAAATACTAATCCTTTCCAGAATCCTGCCGCAGCGCACCTTGATCCGCTCAGTGGTGCTCCAGTAGCTCCAGGTAATGGTGGTTTTGTTGGTCAGACTCAGAGTGCTCCATTCCAGCAGCCTGCATTTGCGAGTGGATTTGGTAATGGTAGTAACGATCTGCCTTTCTAAAAGAAATGAATTAGTTAGGGTAGGAGAGATTTTCAAAGATCCCTCTTACCTTTTAATCTTAAAAATCAATACTATGGCTTTAAAAACATTTACCGGAATTATATATAAATATACCAATAAAATTAATGGTAAAGTATATATAGGGCAAACAATAAATCCGAAAAAACGATATTATGACCATAAAAATGCGAAGGAAGATTCTTTATTCCATCGCGCTGTAAAAAAGTATGGATTTAGTTCGTTTAAATATGATATATTGTTTAATATAACTTGCAATAATCAACTTGATTTAGAGAATACATTAAACTCTAAAGAAACTATATGTATAAAATATTATGATTCAACAAACTTAGAAAAGGGATATAATATTTTATCTAAAGGGAGTAATTCTTTTTATTCTGAAAATAGAAAAAAGTATTGGACAGAAGAAAAAAGAGAAGAAAGGTCTAGAAATAGTTTTGGAGAAAATAATCCTCATTATGGAAAGAAACATACAAAGGAGGCAAAAGAAGCTATGAGACTTAGTAAACTTGGAAAACCAATGAAAGACGAGATAAAAGAAAAGATTTCCAAGACTTTAACAGGAAGAAAGTTTACTGAAACTCATAGACAAAAAATTGGAAAGGCTCTTAAGGGTCGCCCAAAATCTACGGAACAAAGACAAAAACTCTCTATAGCAAAAACTGGTATTCCTAATCCGAAAACTTCTACAAAAATAGTACAGTTTTCTTTAGAAGGGAAGTTTATAAAGGAGTTTGATTCTGAAAAGATAGCGGCGCAAGAAACAGGTATTAGCGCTGATAATATAAGAGCATGTTGTACTCATGCTAAAAATAAAACTAGTACATCAAGAACTGCAGGAGGATATCAGTGGAGATATAAAGATAGTTGGGAAGGCAAAGACTTAGATAAAGTAATTGCGCCTACTAAAAGAACTTATATAGGAACTAATCTAGAAACTGGAGAAGTTATTTCATCAACAAGTCTCCAAAATCTGACATCTATCCTTGGTATTAACATTTCAACTCTTAGTAAACATATGAACCGTGCTATTAAAAATGAAGGGTATGTTTACAAAGGATATAGTTGGAAAGTAATAGAAGTAACTAAATATTAGAATAAATGACAAATAATAAATTTAAGTATGCTATTATCGACCTTTCAATGTTGCTTTATAGAAACGGCTGGATGGTCAGTAAGAATAAGAAACCTGGTGAATATACAGCCGGGGAGATTATCCAAATGACTATTTGGTCGCTAAATAAATTTGCTAGGGATTATGGCATTACAGCAGATAAATTTGTATTTGCTGTTGACAAATGGGATCCTACTTGGAATGGATATTACACTACTCATCTTCTGAATGGTGCATATAAAGATTCCAGAGGAGATATTGATAGTGCTAGAGGTAAAGCAGATCCTCTCAGCACTTATATGACTAAGGAGAAGTTTGAGGAAATGAAGAATGATCCTGAGATAACTCCAGAAATATTGGCAGAGGCAGAATCTAAGCTTTATTACAACGAAACTAAGCAAAAAGCCAAGTTTGCACTTATGTATGAACTTGGTAAGTTTGGAGTTCCTTCTATTTATGTTCCGGGTTATGAGGCAGATAACTTAATGTATCTTGCATCTATGATATTATATAATCCAGACCCGACATCTAAACCAAGTGTATTAATAACAAAAGACTCTGATGTCAGCTACTGTACTTCTCCAAAAATGCTACAGTTTAAGATGCCCGTTGGAAAATCAGAACCTGAATTTATAACATATGAAAAAATGTATAGTGAAATGCCACAAGACATTAAAGATATGGGAATTTCATTATATCAATATAAATCTTTTATAGATTCTCTCGGTTTTGATGGTCATAATGGAATGCGAAGAACTGCAAAAGAGCGAGTAGATACTATTGAGACAATAAAGCATATAATGTCAGGAGATTATTCTGAAGTTGATGATATTGAGCTATTTAAGAAACAAATGGAAACATTTAATATAGCTAAATATCCTAGATTTGAAGAAGCGAAAAGACAAATTACTGATATTTTACCAACTGCTGGTAAATTAGGTAATTTAGAAGAGTTTCATAAATTCTGTGACAAATATGGAATTACTAAAATCTCCGATAGATATTATATTGAGTTTATAAGTAGATTTGATTCAAGTTTATATACAGAAAGATGATAGATATTGTAACTAAGAAGGGAGAGAAATACTCTTTTGATCCTAAGACAGAGCGTCTATTTAAAGATGGAGTTCTTATTCCAAAGGCAACAATCGAACCGGTTTATTGTGGTAATGGAAAAGATTCAGAGCCAGTATTTGCAGGTCTGTTTGTCAAAGCCTCGAACTCTATAATTACGAAAACAGGAAATAAGAAACCCCTAGTAGATATAAATTCTATAAAATAATGGCTAATAGTTTATTACAGAATATTTTTGGAAAAAGATATACAGTAGGTGAACTTATGAATATCGATCAGGGAAGACAAGGCAGGGCAGGAAATTGTTCTGTCTCCCTGGTTAATACATATTTTTCATTAAAGGAAGAAGGTATTGCAGCTAAGTTTGCACAGTTATTTGGAGGAAATACTTTAAAAGTTTGTTATATAACATTAAAGTTAAAAGTAAAAAGTGATACTGGGAACTCTCATTTTGTATTCATTCAACTTGAGCCAGACTTCTCATTAAATGATTGGTCGAATAATCAAGTTCGTGTATACTGTGATTGTGCAGATTTTAAATATCGGTCAGCATACCTCTTAGATAAAAGAGATTCGTTATTTGCTAATGATTGGATTAAGTTAACTCTTGGCCAAGCATTAACAGATAAGCCTGATGGGAAGAAAGGAACTACACTTCTTTGTAAACACGTGTATGCTGCTCTTCAATGGCTTATGACGAATTATGATAACGTAATGGGAGCACTATGAGCAAAATTTTAGCAGTAGCAGATATACATATACATGATTATCCACAACGAAATCCATCTGAGAAGTATAGACTTTATCAGAGCAGAACAGTTTGTCAAAATATAATAGATGCTGGTAAGAAAGAAGGCTGTGATATTATAGTTATAGCTGGAGACCTTATTGAAAAGTTTTTAATTCGTCCTTATGTTCAAGCAGAGGTTAAGTTGTTCTTGGATACTCTTATGAAAAATTTTCGTGAGGGATATATAATCTGGGGTAATCATTGTCAAGATAATAAGGGCGTTAATTCAGAGTTTACAGATTCTTGTCTATCAGTAATGCTTCCTTCTAACCTGTATTATGCAGATATGAAGGAAACTGTAATAGATGGTTGTAAGATTGGTTTTTATAACTGGAGACCGGAATTTGACCTAACATGGATTAAAGATAAAGTAGATGTCCTGTTCACTCATGCTACTATCTGTTATTCACCTGAAGATAATTACCATTCACAAGAGTTAGATGAGAGTAAGTTCGACCTAGCTATTTGTGGCGATATTCATAAACCAGCACAGAATGGTAAGTTTATTAGTATAGGTGTTCCGCAGAGATGTAAGATGTCTGATTCTGAATATAGTACTGGTATTGTCCTAGATCCTAAAAATAAATCTTGGAAATGGGTCAACTTAAATCCTAACGATAATCTGATGAAATTTAAGTATACAGATGTTCGTGAAGATGAAGGTTGGGATCCTAATACTGGAACTTGGAATGTATATAAGCCAAACAATCAATCTATTAGTGGTGGTGTTAAGGATATAAAGATTCCTGCATGGGAAGAAATTGGTCATTTAACTGATAGCATTATTATAGCAAATAATCTTCAACCGGTTCACAGCGAGGTATTACAAAACTTGAGAGATATTGATTCAAAAGAGGTAGATTTTAACTTCGTCATTACTAGATTCTATTGTAAAAACTGGAGAAGTATTGATGAGATTGAACTCTTCTTTGGGGATCTTGATAAAGTTTTGATAACTGGTGAAAATGGATCTGGAAAAAGTAGTCTTCTTAGTGCTATTAAGTATGCATTCTTAGAAAATCCTCACCCAAAAGATCTTATACAATTTGGAACTAAAGAATGTTGGACAGAAGTTGAATTCTTATATCAGGGATCTCAATATAAAATCCAGCGTGGTTCTAAGAAGTATGGTTTCTGGATCAATGGTGAGCCTCAGAAGTATAATGGAAAGAAGGATTTTGAAAAGGACATGCATGATCGCTTTCCTTTTATAGATTACATGGACGTCTATTTCTTCGATTCGGATCATCCAAAACTTATTGGAGATATTACACCAGAGAGAAAGAGTGAAATCATTAGTAGGTTCTATAAAATGGATAGAATTGATGCTTACAATGAACAAGCTAGAATTCTCCTAGAGCAATATTCTCGTCAAGGAAATGTTTGGAGAGAAGAAATGAATAAAACCCAGGAACTTCTTTCTTACGTAGAAGGTAAGCTTCAACTTATGACCCTTCCTACTCTATCTGTTGAAGAATTGAAAAAGAAAAAGGCTTTTGGCAAAATGATGCAGGAAAAATGGATAACTTATAATAGATATGTTACAACTACTGCTAATCTTCAAGCCCAAAAACAATCAATTCAAGAACAGCTAGAAGAAGTTAATACAAAACTTCAATCCAGTGGGGATATTAGTTCTGTTGATAGAATAATTGAGAGTATTCAGGAATCTATAAATTGGATAACCGAAAGGAACAGATTACTTACTGAGATAAAGACTGAAGGAAGAAGAGTTTATTTTGAAAGACAGGACCTAGATAAAAAGAAGATCTGTCCTTCGTGTGGTCAAGCAATAAAAAGCGGGGATCACTTAGAACAACATAAGGCTGAACTTGATCAAAAGATTCAAGAGCTTATAGGGAGACAAAATCAAATTTATCAGGAATTCTGGAATTTTGGAATACAAGATAAAGCAGAAATAGATAGTGGATGTAGAAAGACTTTGGGAGAGTACAATCATAATATCTCTGTTGAAATGTCTAAGAAGAATGATTACTTAGCATTAGAGAGACAGCAGGGCGATTTAACTCGGAAATTAGGACAGGTTCAGGAGACACTTAATAATATAGGCCCAGAACCAGAGAAAGTCGAATTACCAGAGAATTTCATGGAAAAAATGGGAAAAATTGAAACTGACTTAAGTACTTGGGAACAGTATGACTCTTTGATTAATGACCAGAGACAAGCATTAACAAGTATTCAAAAATGTCAGAAAGAGATGGATCTTATGTCTCAAGCTATCGATGCATATCAAGCTTATATAAAATTAACTGGTCCAACTGGTTTAATTTATAAAGAAATAATGACTAAGTTGGCAGAACAGTTTAGTGATAATAAAATTAAGTATGAAGTAGTTCAGAGTACATTTAGAGGAAAAGATCATTTAAATCTTGAATCATCCTATAACTTAAATGGAAATGACGTAAGATATGTAAACTGTTCAGATGGTCAGAGAACATTATTGGATGTTGATTTCTTAAGCAAAGTTGTAACAAGAATGGGTCTTCTTATTATGGATGAATTTTTGAAACATCTTGATGCTGCAAATCATGATATTGTCCTAGATATGATTAGCCAGATGAATATAGGTTTAATTCTTATTAGCAGTCACATGGAATCTATTCCTGCATTCAATAATAAATCTCTTAAGTTAGAGCTTAATGAGAGCGGTATAACAAAAATTACGATGAAATAATATGGGAGAAATAAATAGTAATTTAAAGGATCCTGCAAATTGGTCTATGTCTTGTTATGATACGGTTAATTCTGTAAAGATTAGTGGGGATGCAGTAACAACAGTGAAGACAAATTTTGCAGATTCAATAGCAACTTCGGCAATTGTTGATAGTAATAAAAACACCCTCACTATAACTTCTAGCGATGGAAGTAGCATAACAACTGCCTTGGGTGACTTAGTTTCTACAACAACAACTGACTGGATTCCTGCTACTCAAGGGACAACATCCATGGGATATTATGATACTTACACTCCGAAGTATTATTCTATGGGCGAATTAGATTTTGAAACAGATAATAATGTTCTTAAAGATAATAAAGTTGCTGATGAAGAAGTATTTCTGGATTTAGATAATGAACTTAAATCAAAAGACATAATTGGATGGACTCTTATTTCTAGGAGATCTCAGGGCAGTTATAAAAATAAAAGATTTAAGTATGGATTCAAGACCAGAAAGAGTGCTTGGATAGTAGAATTTGGAATTTTTGTTGAAGGAAACTTAGATGAGATTTTAATCTATGCAAGTCCTAATTCTACAGAAGATTTCACAGAAGAGATAGAAGAGGCAATTGATAAAATCTTAAAGTCAAGAGTTTCTGAACAACCAAGTAAGTTAGAGGAAGATTATAAGAAATTAATGGAAGGTATTGTTGATAATACAATTTCAACAACTAATAGACTCATTTACACTTTCCCGGACATAAGTACTGCTAATACAGCAAATTTACCCGTTGGAAGTATTGTATGTGATAAGAATAGTAATTCTATTGGAATAGTATCATCAGATTCAAAGATTACAACATATGCTACCTGTTAATTATGTAGACTTAAAATTTGCCGATGTAAAAGATCCAATGGCATTTTTTAAAGACAGTGCAGATAAAAATGAAGCACTGAAACTTAAATCATTGTATGAAGCTATGAAAGTTATTTTCAACATAAATACAAATATTAAGTTTCAAGTTGCAGAAGGGGAAAATGTATATAAATACACAATTCTCAGTCCAGATTATAGAAAGGTTCCTATTGGGTTTATTATTGTAATTCCTAAACAAAGAAGACTGGATATCTGGAATATTGGTGAAAATTTTCCTCTGGTACAGTTTAAAGTTAGAACAGCAGTATTCAAAAATTATTCCATGCTTCTAGATCAAGCAGGTGTAGAGAAAATTTTTGATAGGCTAGTAACTATATTATAATAGAGAAGGGTTAGGACATGGGAGCCTAACTTTTCTTTTATTTTGCTATTCTCCGCCCCTTAAAACCCTATACTTGAGGAATTTCGCAATGAGTTCCCTATCCCGGGCGCTCAGGTCGACAAGTCTTAATTTAGGACTTGAAGGTAAGGAGATAGGTTGGAGACTATCAGGTCGATGCATGAAAATGTAGATAGCCTCTAACCGCATCTCTGATCTTGCCTCGTTTATTTTTTTTGTGTTATTTTGCGCTTTTGAAGGCCTGATATTCTTAACAATAGAGAAAATTAAATTTCAGGAATTTAAATAATTTAAAATGAAAGCAATTGATTCTAAAATTTTGGTAAAAAAAGAAGATCAGCAAGATACAAAGCTAACTGAGAAACTCGGTGGTTTTGAAGTTCCTGCTGGTGCGGGGGAATATGAAACTTACCGCATTATTTCAGTAGGTCCTAAGGTTGAAGACCTAAAAAAGGGTGACTTGGTAGCTACTTATGTGAAACCTGGTCATGAATTGACTTATGAAGGAACCACCTATAGAGTAATCTCGGTGGCTGATATTCTTGTAGTATTTTAAAAAAGTTTGTAGTTTTAAATGGAAAACAAAATTATTAAGACTGGAGATAATGTCCAGGCAAAAATTATTAATGGTGTAGATAAAGCAGTTTCTGCTATTGTAAAGACTCTTGGTCCTAGTGGTAGAAATGTTGCTTTTGATGATCAGAGCGGTTTTGGAGTAATGATCACTCGAGATGGTGCTACTGTCGCAAAGAATATTAAGTTTAGTGATCAAGAAGAAAATTTTGGAGCTGAACTTGTTAAGAAGGCAGCTAGTATGACTGAGGATAAAGCAGGTGATGGTACTTCAACTACATCTCTGCTTATTCGTGAATTTTGCAAAAAAGGTCAGAAAGCTGTATCTAACGGAGCAAATGTCAACGAACTCAAGGCTGGCATGTTAAAGGCTGGAAAGTGGTTGACTGAGTATATTAAGAATAATGCAATAGAAGTTGATGGTGACTTAGAAAAGATTCGTAAGGTTGCTACTATTTCCGCTAATAATGATCCAGAAGTCGGTAATCTTGTCGTAAAAGCCTTCCAAAATGTTGGGCTAAACGGCTTGGTAACTGCAGAAGCTTCATCTTCTCTTGATACTACAATTGATATTACGACAGGTATGAAGCTTGATCGTGGTTGGGCAAGTCCTCAGTATATTACAAATCCTGAAGACGGACAGTGTATCATGGAAGATCCATATATTCTGGTAGCCAGCGAGAGAATTTCTTCTGTAGCTCAGCTAATGAATCTGTTGCAAGATTTCCAGACGAATTCAGCAGGTCGTCCTCTTCTAATTGTATGTGATGATATGGACGAAACAGTAAATGCCATGTTTGTGTTTAATACTCTTCGTGGTGCTATTCGTTGTTGTGTCGTAAAGGGTATCGATTTTGGTGATAACCGAAAGAATACGATGGAGGATATCGCTACTGTAGTTGGTGCTTCACATATTTGTCAGGAGAATGGAATAACTGTAGCTCAGGCATCGTTGGCAGATCTAGGACAAGCTAGAAAGGTAGTTGTTGGACGTGATACTTGTATTATTTACGAGGGTCATGGAAATCCACAGGACATCGCGGATCGTGCTGAAATTCTGAAGAAAAGAATGGAATCACCTCAGACAACTGATTATGACAAGACTAAGTTTGAGAAGCGTATTGCAAATCTTACTGGTGGTATTGCTGTGATCAAGGCTGGTGGTGCAAGTGAGGCTGAAACTGCTAATAGAAAAGCTACGATTGAGGATGCTATTCTTGCTGCAAAGAGTGCTATTGAAGAGGGTTGTGCTCCTGGTGGTGGATATATTTTCTTCAAGGCAAGCAAAGCTATGATGCAGGATAAGAATCTCTGGAAGAACGTAACCGAGGATGAAAAGGAGGGTATTATGATTGTTCAGAAAGCTCTTCCTGTAGTACTCAGAACTATTGCTGAAAATGCTGGATATCCTGGTGATGTAGTTTTGGCAGAATCTAGCCGACTTAAGAAGGAAGGAATTGGCTTTAATGCGAAGACTAAGAAGTTTGAAGACCTGATTGAATCTGGTGTTCTTGATAGTGCTAAAGTTCTTCGCGTAAGTCTTGAGAATAGTATTAGTGCTGCATCTATGATTCTTCTTATTGACTGTACTATTATTGATGATCCAAAGAAAGAAGAAAGTTGTAGCTGTAAAGCTGAATAATTTGAATTGAGTGGGTTCCCTCTCTTAGGGACCTGCTCTTCTTTTTATGGAAGTTAAGATATTTAAATATAAAAATGGTTCTGACACTTTTTGTAGTGTAGATTTTCCTAATTTCTGGATTCCAACTATTGACTGGGTAGATGATTTTATAGACAAGCATAGAGGAGAAACTATTTGGTCATTGGAAAACATGTTAGAGGGGAACTATCCTAAAAAAGAAGATAGAATAGAACAAGGAGCGCACTTAGTATATAGAATTGTTGGTCAAAGCCCTATAAAATTACCTTCTAGAAAATCTGCTATTAATTCATTTTATTCTATTCCTTATAAAAGCTTTAGAAATTATTTACGCTTTGATGGAGGACAGAATATAGAAAAAGAATTTGAACAATGTATGACAATAGATGTTCCCAGGGATCTAAAATTTATGGATCTTTATAGGAGATATTATGAATCTTGGTCAAAAACAGATATACTAGAAGCATTTTGTAAGAATCATCCGGACTATATGCATATATATTTCGTTATATATTATCTTACAACGAAACATGAATTATGCGCTCAAGAAAATACGAAAACCTGATTAATAGAAATAAATAAATCATTATGGTCGATAAAAATTTTGATAATGGTAACCTAGATGATATTAGAGGGAGGTTGGGAGACGAAGATAACTGGTTCGAAGAGGACGAAGACGATTGTCCTTTTGCTGAAACCTTGCTTCATCTAACTCTCTTACCAAAACCTTTTGGAATTCCTTGGAAGACTGAACAAATGGTAAAATTCTTAAAGAAACGAGGATATAGAATTATTACTAAATTTGATGAAGAGGCAGAAGAGGAATATTATGTAGCAGTAAAACCCCACGAAAACTTGATACCAGAAGATGGAAATATCATAGAAACTTTCGTAGGGGAAGTACAAGAGATTCTTTTAAAGTGGTTAGAAAAAATAGCTGACTAATGAATGAAGTTGATGAGAGAATTTTAAAGAAGTGGGATTTTTTAATTCAAGCAGGAAAAAATTATTGGATAGACAATAACCCTACTGGAATGGATGATGCTACTTTTGATGCTTATGAAATCCAAGCAGCACGAGAAGATAACTTTTTCGTCAGAGATTATATTCTTGACAAATATTCTAAGGGTGCTAAAAAACAAAACGCCGATTATATAGGAAAAATACAAAAGTTCAAAGTTGAAGGAAGTACTATGCTTCAAGCAATTATAAAAACTGCAGATGAGCTTGGTATACCTTACGAAGAATTATTTATTGATCCTAAATATGATGGCAGTAGTATTGCAATTTATATAGATCCAACAAATGGTAAACCACTTAGTGAAGTTACTGTTGGAAATACTAACCTTGGAAACTTAGGAGTAGATCAAACTTGGAAATTAAATAAGCTTTTACCAAAACAGTTCCCACTCGGAATTAAAGCAGTTCAATGTGAAGCTTTGATTGATGTAGACAGACTAAATGACGTAGATCCAGAGAAAGCCCGCCAAAAAGCAAACGGATTAATTAATTCTAAATATCTTGATGGTGAAGTAGCTAATCTCTTAACTCTCCGGGCATTTAGGTATTTTGTAGATGAGACATCTTATTTTGGTCAAGAACTCCTCAAGAAATCTTATCGTGAAGTCCTAGGATCGTTCCAAATTAGAACTAGTAGAGTGGATGGACATATTACATTTGCTCCAGCTCAAGTTTGGACTTTAAAAGAACTTATCGATAATGGTGGAGATGTAATTGAACATGATAGGATGAGAACTCCTACTGGTCTATTCTTAGCAGATGGCGTTGTTTTATATAATAAACAAGGAATTTGTCAAAGAGCATTGAAGTTTGCTGGTGCAGGATCTGGAACTGAAGCAATTAAAACTACAGTTAGATCTATTCAGTGGAACGATCAATGTTCTAAAGGAAAAGATTCTTGGAGTGCTAATGTTATTGTAGATCCCGTTGTTATTAAAGGATGTACAGTAAAGAAACCTAGTGCAGGAAGTGTTGCAAAGTTAATTAAGAATAATATAACTGAGGGTGCAGAGGTTGGGATAATCTTGGCAAATAGTACTATCCCAATGGTTGGTGATGTATTTAAGCCAGGAAATGGAAATTATCAATGGCCTGTGTGTGAATGTGGATATACTCTTGGAGAAAAGGATATATATGGAAGTCTAATAAAATGCGGAAATCCTATGTGTTCTGAACGACTAGGACGTATGAGAAATTATCTTGATGAACTTAGTAACATAAAAACTGAATTGGACCTAAATTCTCTCTTGGTAATAGATAGATTTAGATGGGAAAATACCACTATCTCAATACCAGACCTTCTTAGATTAGTCAAAGAAAATAAGAAGCAAGAATATCATGACTATCTCGATCAATATCTTAAAACTAAATTACAAAAAAGAAATCTCGAGTTAGTATGGGAAGCTTCTTATATAGTGTTGTATGAGAGAAGAACATTTTATTAAAACAAAATCTGATAAAGATTATTCATTCATTACAAGAGCGGTTTATCACCAAATACTTAGAAAATTTGGGGCAACTGCAAGAATTACCAATTTAATGGATATGCTAAAGTATACTTATGAAATAGATGAGTGGCTTTTGTATGATCCCAAAAATCTCCAAAGTGCAATGTTTACCTCCTACCTAATTGATAAGATGATTGACTTTAAGGATGGGAAACCTGTAGACTTTACAGAAATTTATGAGACAATCTTAAAGGAAGGTGACTTTTTAAATAGCGAAAAGAGAGTATTTGAAATTGGTAATATTGAGGAAAGACTTTGGGCTATTTTTCTAGCCGTAGATGATCCAATAAATAAAAATAAAATAGAAGAATAATGATAGAAGTAAGTTTATATTCGATCACTGGTGGTGATGTGAATGTTTCTATGGGTAAGTGCATTGATCGTACCCGTTTTGACAAAGAGGCAATGGGAACTGGCGTTATGGAGTTTGTGAAAGGATTCCTTCGCACAAATGTTCCTACTCTTGAACTAGCAATTAACAACCCTGATATTATTGCCTTTATTAATGGTGATACAGGAATGAATACTAAAGATTTTGCTAGCTTAAATTACTGGCTTGCTAAGAGCGGATACCTGGTTAAGATTCAGAACGTAACAGACGATGAAGAGAATCCTACCGGTGTTCCTGCTGAAGGTGCAGAATGGAATATCATTGATTGTAATTTTTTACAATATGATTATCCAACGGCAATTAAGATTATTCCTGGAGATGGAACCGATGTTGTAGCTGTGCTTAAGCAGGCAGTTGAACAGAGTGGTTTGTTTGACGATGCTAAGTTTGGACAGACAAAAAATCCATTGAAGGAGTATATTAACCAGCTCGAAAAGGGTAAGGAACTACTTGGTCGAATTGAGCCAGGTGCAGCTTCCAAAATCTATGATATTCTTGAGCAGGTTGGATTTAAGGTATTCTTAGCAACAGGTGAATAATGACAGTTTTGCAGGATGACTTGTTAGAAATTTATAATAATCTAACAGAATTCAGCAAAGCAATGGTACAAACTGAAAATCCAGTTCCTATAAAGGTTAGATATGATAAAGAGGGAATCGAGTCTCCATTAGTCTTTGAACATAAGGGGACAGTGGTAAGACTTCGGCTCCCTATTTATTATAGTTTGGCATTAGAAGATCTCGAAGGTGGATCATTCTTATATGCAGAGGACTATAAATATCTAATGGACACACTTAGTACTATTATTCATGATGATAGAGTTTTGAATGATAGAGGAATTTGTGTTAGTCCTGAAAATTATGGATTTGATGTTTATGCTATTGATCTTGCACAGTTTCAAAAAGGCCTAGAAATTATCGGGAGAATTAGATTTGTTTCCGGTACAGGCTGGTGGTTCAAATTTAAAACAAATTGGAAATATAGAAAATTATGGTAAAAGTAGGTATTGTAAATAAATCTAATAATGAACTTCCTAAGTATGCCACTATTGGTTCTTCGGGCATGGATATTCGTGCTAATATCGGAGAGCCTATTATACTAAAACCATTCGAAAGACGATTAATTCCTACAGGTATTTATGTAGATCTTCCAGAAGGTTATGAAATTCAAGTTCGTAGTCGAAGTGGATTGGCCTACAAACAGGGACTTTTCGTGCTTAATTCGCCGGGCACTATAGACGACGACTATACTGGGGAAATTGGAGTTATTCTTTGCAATCTTAGTGGAGAAGAACAGACAATTAATCCAGGAGACCGAATTGCTCAGCTAGTCCTTTGCAAACTTGAAGATAAAGTTGAATGGGATGAGAGAGAAGAATTAAGAAAAGTAACAGAAAGAGGTGCTGGAGGTTATGGGCACACTGGCAAGCAGTAATAATATTGCAAGACTTCTTAGGATGAAGGGCAATAAAAGGCTCCAAATCCGAGACGAAATTACAGAAGGGATTATTAGATTTCCATATGAACTTAGCACAGGAGGAATGATAGATTTGCAATTTTTAGAATCTAGAAGTTTTGAAAGTGACTATGGACAATGGAATGAATACAGTGCTCTTTTTAAAATTAGAAAGATAAATGAATCTGCACCTTATATTGGGGCAATGTTTGAAACAATGTCTTATTTATCTAAAACCCTCGGCTTATTAAAGAATGATGGTTTTGGAATACAAGAAGTAGAGTGTGGATTACCAGATTACTATTACATATTAATTTATATAATAAGAAATAATGGAAAAGAAAGAGAACCCGAAGATGAGGGATGGTATTAAGAATAATGAGAATATTGTAGTTAATGAGATTATGTCTACTTATGAAGGAAATTCAGAACAAGATAGAGCAGAACAAATAGTATTTGGTTGGAATTCGATTGAGGCAGCTGCTAGCGAGATCTTTGCCGGATTACACAGAACACTCCTTGAAGGAATGCCACTATTTTTGTATAAGAATTCTAATAATAAGTCTGACTTAGTTCAGGCAGTTGTTGTTAGAAATCTGGATTATGAGAATAGGGCAATGACAGACTATGGAGTTGGCATAATTACTGCTGGATATACAATGCTTTATCCACATGTTGATAAAGAGTATCTAACAGAACTTGCTCAGGATCTTGAAAAGTGGAAGGTAGACAAGAAAATTGTTGAAGTATATAAGAAAATAATTGAAAAGAATTAATTATATGGATACTAAGAATAAGAAACCGAGAATCTTAAGCATTGATTTAGGATATAGTAGCGTAAAATATAGTTTTGTTGATGATAATGGGGCATTAGTAAACGATAAGTTTATTTCTGCAGTTGCGAAATTACCTAATGCTCCTATTCAGACTGATGATGAAAGTGTATTTTCATTAAATGGAGAATATTATGTTATTGCTGAAAATGCTTTGAAGTTGGATAGAAGTTTGCTAATGCCGCTCGAAACATATGAGAACCTACGAGACGTTTATCCAGTTGTAATTTCCTATACTTTGAAAAAATTGGGAAATATTAAATGGGATAAAGTATGTCTTGGCCTCAGTATGGCATTTTCAGACAAAGCAGATGAACTCTTACAGTACCTATATACAGCGCTTCTTATAGACCCGACAAGTAATTACTTCTTAGTATATCCACAGGGTCTTGCAAGTAGAGCAGCTTTCTCAAGATATAAAGAGAATATTCGTGATGCTGCCGTTCATAGCACAAGCGTATCCCTTTCTAGCTTCTTACTCTGTGATGGAGGCTTTAGTACGTTGGATTTATGTGCAATTATAGATCATAAATCTGCGGCTGGAGCTACAATCGGAATTCCTGATACTGGTGTAATTTGTATTAGTAGAGAACTTGCAAATTATGTCTATAAAACATTTGAATATAGAATTTCAATTAAAGAAGCACAGGTAGTTGTAGATTCTGGGAGACTAATTAGGCGCGGAAGAGAATATGATCTTAGCGAGGTAGTAGATAAACTATCAAAACAGTATCTAATAAATGTTCTTAATCTTCTGGAAGAAAAGTATAGCAATTACTTAGATGTTGTTGAGGGTGTGCTATTTGTTGGTGGAATCTCACACTTTATGTCAAAAGCATTAGAAGACCCTACTTTCTGCAAAGAAGTAGAGAAACATTTCCCGATTTCATATGTACATTGTCCAAGAGAATATGGCGAATTCTATAATTCTATTGGATATCTTCTCTTAACAGAGGATCTTATGGAAAAAGGGAAAATTAAATAAATTTTAAGAAGAGGTATGATCTATTTTCAGGTCATATCTTTCTTCTTTATGGTATAACTGAAAATAGATATAATAAATGGCTAATACAAAAATAATTAAAGGCCAGGTTTGGGTCAGCGGAAATTCACTTATTCAGGATCAAACCTTAATAGGGCCGAATGGAGCAACTAGTAATAATACAGTAGCTCTTATTGATAATATCTGGGAAGATCTTCTCAGTGAAAATGGAACCGTTCAGCGAGATAGAAATTTTTGGTACTGGACCGCTACACAAACTAATCTTGATGATGAAGATATTGAGATTAGAGTAGAAGCACCAAGACCAAAGGATGGACTTCTTGATCAATATAACGGAGATCCTAATCAAGCACATTCAGATTGGGCAAAATATTGGATCAATAAATTTAATGAAGTAGCTGAGCGTTATCAGCAGTCATATACAATTCAACCCAAAGAAATCGTTTTTCAAGGAACAGAGTATATAGAACCTGGAACTGGAAATGTAAAGAAGGTTGAAGAGAAGAGAGTTGAAAATAATAATATGGGAGATATTACTAATCTTTTAATAAATCTATTTTAAACACCTCTTTCTGAGTCCTAGGAATCCTTATTTAATAATTTGGAAACCTAGGACTTTTCCTTTTATCCAATCAAGACCTTATATGTGCTAATATAATTTATTTATATGAGAAAGAAAAAAGAAAACCTAGTATTGAAACGATTTTTCGAAGGAGCTAATCAACCTGGTAATGAAGAAAATGCCAGGGCTTTCGCTGATTGGTTTAGAAGTCATGAATTATGGAAAGAGTTTGTGATTTCTGACTTAATGGGTGAAGAAAAATTGGAAACTTTTAAATTTCTTTCCATGTATGATGAAAAATCTCTCCAAATTTGGGTTAATGTTAGTGAAGATAGAACAATGGTTAGACTTAGCTTTGTTCACCCTGACTTAGATCCCACCTTGAGAAAGATTATTAAAACTAAGTACTATGACATTGAAGATCTTTTATCAATCAATGAAGTAGGATCATTAGAACATCTACAAGGGATGGAATATGAGAGAGAAAAGCTATCCTATCAAATAAGAAAATATGAAAGGATCGCTAGGGAACTTAGAAAACAAAAGAAGGTATTAGAGGCTGCAATATGATAACAACAATAACGAATGAAAATATCTTGGAATTTCTCCGCGAGTATGATGATTTTTGGAGAAAACAGATGAATAGTAATGCAATATATTCTATGGGCGGATTTGATAAAGCATTTCACAACTGGTTCATAGGTCATAAATATTGGAGAGAATTTCTCTGGTTAATTGATGGACAGAAAGAAGATAAACTAGAATTCTATAAGTCAATAGATGGAAAATATAACTACGTATTTACTGAATCTTGGGGAGATGATGTTAAAATAACACCAATTATACATCAGGATGATACAATGAGTTTATATGTCCACCTTCCAGATTCCCAGGATAAAGATTATATTGGAGATTTTGGCGAAACTAGAAGAAATGACTCTTTCTCTACTATGTTCTTTCCACTAGTTGATATTAGATTAATTGACTTCTTTGGAAAACAAGCGAGAGGAAAATTCATTGATTTTGAGGTAAGAACTATCAAAAATAACGTAAAAGAGCAATATAAAGTCATAAATAGACTTAAAAATGAGAAAAAATTGCTAAAAAGTGGGGTTCTTAAAACAACCGTCCAAAATCACCTCAAAACCTTATATATGTAGAGAGAAAATCAGTTTAAAGAACTCTATAATAAACAAAATTAATTTAAAACAAAATCCAAACTAAAATGGAGAACAAAAAGAACAACAATGTGGAAACGGCTCAGCCAGAGACCACAAAGAAGACAGGCTGGTTTAAGAAGACAGCCAAGTATGTATTGTTTGGCCTTGCCGCAGCTGGCGCAGGCTATGTAATCGGTACAGACAAGTGGGGCGTGCGTTCCAAGACAATTGGCGCATGCAAGACCGCAGGCACGAAGGTTAAGAACCTGGTGGCCAAGAAGAGCGAAGCACCCCAGGTCCAGGAGACGAAGGTGCAGAACAACAATCAGGGACAGAACCGCCAGATGAACAACAATGGCAATCGTCCCCAGTTCAACAAAAACAATTAATTTAAGGAGGACAAAGCAATGAAAAAAGCAATATTCTCAGCAATCGGCGCTCTCATCGTGGGAGCAATCATCGAGAACAAACTCGCAGTGGTAGACAAGGCCGTTAAGGCAGGCAAGGATCTCATTGACAAAGTGAAAAACCAAGTCAAGAAAGAGGACGAACCAGAACCCGAGACACCAGCCAATGGTGCAGCCGAGGAGAAGACAGAGTAGACAGTTCTCCTAAGATAAATTAATGTTTTATAGAGAGCAGGCGCAGAGACATAGAGAGCTTTGCGTCTCTTTTTATTTTTTTTTTCTGGCTTAATCCTTATTACTGAAATGAATTTAAATTACTTAAGAAGAGAGAATTTACATAAAGGAATATACTATTATTTTAAAATGGAATTCGCAAGAACCACATGTCGATTGAAGACAGAAACATTAATCCCCATATCACAATGTTTTGTTGATCTATTTCATGGAGCTAATGGAGAAGATATGTGGGAAATGTATGAAACAGGAGAATTTAAGTTATTTATATTCAGGGAGTATGAATTAACAGAAAAATTTCCCTCATTTTATCTCGCCGAAACTTATGAAGATGCGGTAGATCTTTGGAATAGAGTCTTACTTGCTCACCATGATATAATGCAAATTAGATATGAGCACCAAAGCGAGATTTTGCTATCAAAAACCCTTTAATCACTTATACATAGAAAATTTGAAAGATTATGAACAAAGACGCAGTTTACGTATTAGAACAACCAAAACACTCAATAGTTACAGTAGTTTTAGTTAATAGCGCAAAACTTCCCTTGTCAAATACAGCACATCAGAATATTGATTCGCTGAGGGAGATTTCAGATTTATTCTTTGTATTTTCTGATAAATTTGAAACGAGGGATGTTGATATTCCTAAATTCGCCAACTTATATGGAGCTTGTTCTTATATATGTGGTTCAGGAGAGATATTAGGAAATCCAATTTTTACTGCCTTGGCCTATTGTGACTCTGTATTTCAAAAACATTATGCTTACTTGATCACAGATTCTGATAAACTAACAAAGTGTGGATTCCTTCAGAGTAAAATTCCCTCTTTCCAAGGACTAGCTCTTATGGGTATTCAAAAGCCTGTGTTCAAAATAGAAAGACTTGGTCCTGAAGAGCTCGGAGAAATTTATACTATTCCTCTGGGAGCAAAAGAGAAAAGTCCTTGGTGGAAATTTTGGGAAACTAATGAAAAGGGAACAAAATATTATGATCCTCAAGATAGAATTTGGAGCACTCATAAATCTCCTTCAAAAATCCTATTCTTTAAAGCACCTGTCATAAAAGCAATGATAGGAACTTATGGAAAGAAGGAATTTAATAATTATGTTAAAACGTTTTCAGAGGAGGATCTAACTTATCTATTCGCATCGTACATCAAAAAAATGGGAATAGAAAATATTGATAATGATATTCAAAATTTAGAGGTTAATGGACAACAATAAATATAAACAAAGAGGAACAAATTCAGCTTTTCCACAAGAAGTTGAAACTTGGATTTGGGGCGAAGATATTCCTGAGTGGCTTAGTGACTTGGCGAAAATCGGAGCTATAAACGGGGAAACAAATAAAATATACCTAGAACATAGAGACCTAAGTTCTGGGGGATATGAACTGCTTGATTCTTCTGGTCAACATACTCTAGTCAGGGCTAGTAGTAAAAAAGACTATATTTGCAGGGATCTTAGTAAGAAGAAAGGTGGTTTATTTGTTCTCACTCCCCTACAGTTTAATTTAATTTACTATGGAACAGAAAACCTATAACGAACTCCAATCTAAAATAAACGGAATAGAAGCAGAATTAGAAAGAGCAAAATTAGAATTGGAGAGTAGTAAGAAAGATGATTTTAAAGAAGAGGTCATCTCTTACTTGAATAGGGCAGGACAATTTGACATTCAAGCTCATAGTTTTCAAGAAGACCTGGAAGATGTTAAAAAAGTAATTCTCGGGCTCCTGGAAAATAATGATACGAATGAATATATTCTTGCCAAACAATACTTCTCATCATTTAAGGAGAGATTTCAGGTTGTAGAAGAAAAATGGAAAGAACTCAACCAAGGAATAATCTCCCTTGATGCAATGCTGAAAGTGATTAAGAACGAATTACAATAGACTTTTGGGACGGGGCTATCTCTTATGGTAGTCCTTTCCTTTCTTTTCCTTATATGTGTAAAATTTTATTTAACAAACTTAAACTTTTTTAAAATGAAACCAGATTGGAATTTAATTAAGAAAAATTTTGCTGAGACTGGAAAATTGATTAAGGAGTCTGCAAAAGAATTATTGAAGGTTATCGATAAAGAAACCGAGAAGCCCGCTCAGACACCTGAAGAAAGGCTGGAAGAGATCAGAAAGAAGATCAAGGAGAATCCAGGAATGGACCAGAAGGAAATCGATGAGATGCTGGCCGGTGTTTTCAATGAGCCTGGAGATGATATGGGTTTCGAAGAGATTAAGGCAAACGTTCTGGACGAGTGGGCCAAGTTGAAAGAAAAAATGAATGGCTTGGTGGATAACGACGTTGTGACTAAGATGAAGGAGAAGATTGATTCTCTGATTCATGACAAGGACGTTGAACAACTTAGAGAGGTCCTGAATATGGAAAGTAGCCTGAACGATATCTGCAGCGCTACAAAGGATTTCACAAAGAGCGTTGGTGAGAGACTGAAGAACAATATAAAGGATCTGTTCGAGAAGAAGGACGAAGAAACACCAGGAGGAGCTGAACCCGCTAAGTAATGGAAACCTACATAGTATCATTCTCATTGGAAGTAAGTAAAGACCTGAAACAAAGATATGAAGCTATCGTAGAAAAACTTAAAGGACTTGGCTCTGAAAAGGAATGCGACGTTGTTCAATTCACAAAAACATGCTTCCTGGTTAGATACTTTAATAGAAAACGAGACTTTATAAGAGACTTGGTAACTAAGGAATTAAAGAAAGGTAATTCTGATGGCAGAGTCTTGGTTATAGAAGTCGCTAGATCTGCCTGGACATGTCATTGGGAAGATAAAAATAATGACGCAGAACTCGGACGGAAACTTAGAAAAATGATTAGCGAAGAGGATTAGGATAAAACCTAGTCCCCTTTCTTTTCCTTATCCATGGTTAAACAAACTCATAATATAAATATGGATACAGTAAAATCAACATGTTGTCCAATCTGCGGTTCAAGCGGAGAAATAGTAGCCCATTGTGAAGAAACTCTTAAGGGTATGCTAGAAGATATACCAGGCTTCACCTACGCTAAGTTTAAGTGCCCAAAATGCGGGTTTAAATATAGTAGTGAACTTGGAGATGAATATGATCCTCTGGGCGACCGAATAAAAGAACTTGAAGAAATAATGCTGTCCATAAAGTATACAAGAGAAGACTTTAGAACGTCAGAAAAATTGAAAACTTATGGAACATTACTACTCAAGAAAATGGGTTCCTATAATTATTCATTAGAGGAAGTTCAGGAATGGCTAGAGAAAGCAAAATTACCTAAAAACCTTATATATGAAACAAACTAAAAAATCGCATGTGTACAATCGAAACGAAGGAAGAAACTTTCACCTCATACGATTGATACAAAACAGAAGGGAGCGTCCGAGATGGATAAATCCCTTCATTTTTTTTGCGTATAGGGATCTCACAGAAAGAATAGAAGAAGTTGAGCTTCGCCAAAGAAAGGGAAAGTTAAAGGAGAATAAAAGAGAACTGGCCTTGCCCTTGTCCCGTTGGTCCAAGCCCACCACTCCAGGCCAGTAATAGTAAACTATTGACTAAAGAGATATGATTTACTTCAGTTTTAACTGAGTATGTCAGGCTTGGCTGGTTGGGGGGATGGAAAAATTTGACGTTAGGAAAATTTTGGAATGGAGGCAAAGCCTGACTACTAACTAATCACCTTTTTTAAGTTGAATATAAGTAATACAACTATTTTGTGGAAATTTAGGTGATTAACAGAAGGGGAACTTTTTTATCATACGAGCATTTATATATAGATAATAATGATTTTCCGGAGAAAAAATGCACCTTTATGAAACCTTGAAAGCCTTATATGTGAGAAAAATATGGGAGGTTCCTCTTAGCAAAATTTACGTTAATTTGAATTTTTGTTAAGGGGAACTTTTCCTTTAGAAAAAATTGAATAAAGAAAATTAAGAAAAATACAACAGAAAATAAACAAATAAATTTAATATAATGAATAAAATACCAATTAATATTCCATCAGGTATAAAGTATATATCAGATTGGAAAGATTACAGTTTACCTAAGGGGCACTGTATCGTTGATAAAGGTGTAACTGGGTGTGGTTATACTGAATACTGTTTAAGAAACAGTGAAAATGTTATTTTATGTTCGCCAAGAAGATTACTTTTGGAAAATAAAGCCGATCAACATGTGAACGATAAAAATATCATTTATTTAAAAAATGAAATAACTGACTATAATACTAGGGTAGATTTTGATCAACTTATATCAAAACACTTAATTGATTGTCAGATGTTTCAATTGCCGGTAAAATTTATGATTACATATGATTCTGTAGGATATTTAATAAATAATCTTGCGGCAAAGTCAATGTTGGATAAATTTTATCTTGTGGCTGATGAATTTCAGTCAATTTTTATAGATTCTTATTTTAAAGCTGACGTTGAAAATGATTTTGTCAAAGAAATTAAAAATTGTCCAAACGTTATTTATTTATCTGCTACACCAATGCAAGATAAATATTTAAAGAAAATTGACAATTTTAGAGACTTGGATTTCTATCAGATGGATTGGTCAAAATCAGGTTATGTTGAAAAAGTAAGAATTAATAGAAAACATGTAAATTCTTTAACAACTGAAGCAGGAAAAATAGTTAATTCTTATTTATCTGGAGAATTTCCTATATTAGTTTCAGATGATTTGAAGATTTATAGATCTAGAGAAGCTGTATTTTACTTTAATTCGGTAAATGAGATTATAAAAATTATTCAGAAATATAATCTTAAGCCGGATGAGGTTAATATTCTATGTAGCAATACAGAAGAAAATAAAAGAAAACTAAAAAAGATTGACCATGAGATAGGAAGAATTCCATTAAATGGTCAGCCTAATAAGATGTTTACTTTTTGTACAAGTACTTGTTATATAGGAGCAGACTTTTACAGTGATAATGCATCTACGTACGTATTTGCCGATCCAAATTTAAAGTGTTTAGCATTGGATATAAGTCTTGATCTTCCACAAATTGCAGGAAGACAAAGGAATATTGAAAATCCATTTAAAAATGTTATAAACATTTATTATAGAACTTTAAGAGAGGAAAATGTTTACGATAGAGAAGAATTTGATAAGATACAGAAAAAGAGAAAAGAATTAACTAATACATTATTATCTACATATGAAAATGCTAGTGAAGCTGGAAAAGCAGCGCTATTATTGAAATATAAGAATGATATTAGTTTTTCAAAATATGCTAATGATTTCGTATCTATATCTAATGAAAAGCCAGTATATAATGAATTTATAGAAATATCTAATGAACGAGCATTTGATGTCCAGCAAGAAGTATACCAAGATGACGTAAATGTAACTCGAACAATAGATTCTTTATATATTGTTGAAGAATCCAAGGAACTTAAAAATAAGTTTGATTCTATTATTGATGATTTCATGAAATATAGGTTTTTATCAACCGGAATATTTGCAGATAAACTAAAATATTATTGCGAATTTATGGATGAATATAAAGATAATGATTATATTAGAAATCAAATAAAATATAAGATTCCAGATTTGAGATTTAATAATTTTTATATATTATTAGGAACTGCTAGATGTAGGGCTTTGGAATATAGTGAATCTTCGCTTGAAAAAGAATTAATTAATAAAACAAAAGAAGATGATATTCGAGCAGCCATATTTAATACATTTGACGTTGGTAGTAGATATACATATAAAAATATTAAACCAATATTAGCAGATATTTACAAAACTTTAGGAGTAACATCAACCGCAAAAGCAACAGACCTAGAGAATTACTTCAATGTTAATGTTGTAAAAATAACTGATCCTATAACTAAAAAGAAAGATAAAGGATATTTAATCGTAGATAAGAAACTAAAGTATGTCGATTTAGGTGGTGAGGGTTGAAATATACCCTCCATCCTTTTTCTTTTATTTCCTTATAAGTGATATGATACAAGATATAATAATTAAAGATGATCCTTTTATTGGGAGTAAGAAAGTATTAGGAATCCCGAAAGGAGTAGTTTGTATTGATGATGATATGGGAGGGATATATGTGGAGGAATTTCTTATGCGTTTTAGAGATTACCTCCGATTTATAAGAGAAGATATCCCTATAGATTGGTATAAAAATCAGAAAAGATGTCCTGAGTTCTTTATATCTTGGCGACATGATAAGGAGGTTTATGGTTATAGGATTTATTTCAATGAGAAAGGTCTTATAACAACAGAAAGGATGTTCCTAGAGAAGAAGGCTGGGGAATTTGTCTTAATGGCAGAGTTTAAAAATGGCCTTCCAATCTTGCATAGTCCTTTTTGGTCAGTAGGATGGGATGGAAATGAACTGCTTAAAGTTGATATTCCAGAGTCTCCTTATCAAAAGCCCTTAATGAGAGAAGTAGAGCCGCTTAGGACTATAATGTCTGATATAGGATTAGAGCACTTAGTAGCTCCAAAGCAGTGTGTGTTGAGCCATATTAAGAATCTCAGTGAGGATGATGAGAAGTATTTCAAAGTATTCTTAATGGGAGCTGGATTTGATATTACTGAAATTGGAAAGGACTGGAAGTTTTATGTAGGAGATCATGTTGAAATGCCTTGGGATTCTTTTGGTTCGGGTTTTCAGTATCTTAGCTCAACGTTTCCTTATATGATGGAGGCTAGAATTAGGAATACGGTTTTTATTGATCCTACTTTTGGTAATGGCCTTCATCCTAACTTGGAAAACGAGATGTGGAGGCAATTAGGGAGTGTTAGTAAGAATAGAAACTGGCAGATTATTGTTCAGTCGCCCCCAAGAGATGCAGCGAAGGCAGAAACGATTAAAATGCAATCTTGGGAACCTTAAAGCCCTATATATGTTGAAAATATTTAAATCATAAAAATGAGTAGAAATAAAAAGACATTTAATTTGTCAAGAGAAGTAAAAGAAGCGATGGAAGCAGCATATAAGTCTGCTAGAAAAATAAAATCGAAGGATATTTCTCTGGATAATTTCTTGTTCAACTTATTGGTTCCTATTCTTGAAGAGAGAAAGGAATGTCATGATAAGTCTGTGAAGGAATTTTTAGGGAGGCTTAAGGAGAAGGAAAAAGACTCCATTATTGCAGCCCTGAAGGAAGAATTTGCAGAGACTAATGAGGACAAAGAGACTGATGGTTTGGAGGAATTCATTGATCATGAGTCTATTGCTATGGATGAAGATTTTGAAATTATCTTTGATGAGGCTCAGGCATGGACTAATAAAGTTTTTCCGGAGCGTCTTGAAAGGATAGAGACAGATGTTCTTCTATACTGTGCTCTTAGACATGACGAAATCCCTGTAGTTTATGCTATCATTGCCTGTGGTCTTGATCCTGAAGTCTTAGAGAAGATTATAACAGATGGAAGAGCAAAGACTGACGATGAAGAATTTTCTGAAACGCTTACAAACCTAGTCAGTTCTATTACTGGAATTGATAAGGAAGATGCTCGGAAGATTTCTAAGGCAGTTGAAAAAGCAGTAGATGAAGCTGAAGGAATTCTAAAAGAGAAGAGAATTGAACCAAAGGATGACCAAATACCTATAGATCAGATGAACGAGGACGATAAGAATTTTGAAAAGTATGGTGACTCAAAAGCATTCAGCGGAACAGAAGTAGATCCTAACAGTGATACTCCGATTCTAGATTCTTTTGCAGTCGATTATACAAGAAAGGCAAGTAGAGGTGAGTTTGACCCTGTGATTGGGAGAGATGAGATTGTTGATTCTATCATTGAGGTCCTTACCAAGAGAAAAAAGAATAGCGTGGTCATAACTGGTCCTGCTGGTGGTGGAAAGAGTGCAGTTGTAGAGAGACTGGCTCAGAGAATTGTACGAGGTGAAGTTCCCAAAAAGATGCAGGGAATTAGACTTTGTGCTCTGAATATTAATGACCTTATTGCAGGAACTCAGTATCGTGGTCAGTTTGAGGAAAGAATACAGAAAATCATCAAGGAGGTTATTGAACACAAGGGTGAGATCGTAATTTTCATTGATGAGTTGCACAATATTGTAAATGCTGGTTCTTCCGGTACTGGTGATATGGCTAATATTTTGAAACCTTATCTTGCAAGAGGTGAGTTCCAGTGTATTGGTGCTACTACAGACGAAGAATATCACAGATATATTGAGAAGGATGCTGCACTGAATAGACGTTTTACTCAGATTGAAGTTCTGGAGCCAACAGCCGAAGAGACTTTGAAGATTCTCAGAGGTATTCAAGGACAGTATGAGAGGTTCCATAGAGTTCGTTATAGTAAAGAAGCTCTGGAATCTTGTGTAGAATGGGCAGGACGTTATATTAGTGACAAAAATTTTCCGGACAAGGCTATTGATGCTTTGGATATGTCTGGATCTCTGGTTAGTCTAAGAAAGGTTGAAGAGAAGAAGGTAAATTCTGAATTAGAGGATAAGCTTGCGGATGTTATTCAAAGAAAAATAAAAGCAGTAACTGAAGATTGTGATTATGAGCTTGGAGAAAATCTGAAGGCTGAGGAAGAAAAGCTAAGGTCAGAATTAGAGAAAGAAGAAAAGGCTGGTGAGAAGGTTGCTAATAATAAGAAGAATTGGCCTGAGGTAACAACGGAAGATATGGCTAATGCAATTTCTAAATTAGCAAGAATTCCTATTGAACGAGTAAACCAAACTGACAGAGATAAAGTTGTATTCGTAAAGAAAGAACTGGAAAAGAAAGTTATTGGTCAGCAAGAAGCAATTGATACTCTGATTCAGGCTATTCAACTTAATTCATTGGGTCTTCGCGATCAGAAAAAACCGTTGTGTAGTCTTTTAGCAGTTGGTCCTAGTGGAGTTGGTAAAACTTTGATTGCACAAGAATTGGCAAAAACATTCTTCGGATCAGAAAAGAATCTTATTAGAATTGATTGTGGAGAATTAAAGGAAGATCATTCTATTTCTAAACTAATTGGAGCACCGCCGTCGTATGTTGGGTATGACTCGGAGTGCCTTTTCCAACAGTGTAGACGCCAGAAGTCACATTGCCTGTTAGTGGATGAAATCGAGAAGGGTTCAAAAGCTATTACTGACTTGTTCTTAAATATTCTTGATGAAGGTAAGGTTAGATTAAATAATGGTGAGGAAGTAGATTTTTCTAATGCTATTATAATCTTTACTGGAAACATCGGAACTAAAGAGCTTAGAAATAGTTTAGATATAGGATTTGGTGCAGTAAGCCAAGATGAAAGAGCGAAGAAAGATAAGTCTATTGTGATGAAGAGTATTGAAAAGCAATTCAAGCCTGAATTTATTAATAGACTTTCCAAAGTTGTTGTATTTAATTCTCTCGGAAAGAAAGAGATGGAGAAGATATTCTTACTTGAATTAGATAAGATAAAGAAACAGCTAAATAAGAGTAAGGTTAGTATTAGAGTGTCCAATTCTTTAAGAGACTATATTATAGAGGGATGCGATAAAAACTTTGGTGCTCGAGATCTTCAACGTGGTATTATTAAACATGTGATTGGTCCTGTAAGTAAATCAATGTTGGAAAACGTTGATACAACAAAGTTTACCGTTGACTTTGATCCAGATAAAAAAGAAAGTGTTGTGAGTATTTGATGTTAATAAAAAAAGTGGGAAAGTGAGTTAGTATTAAGTTACTAGCTCCTTTCTTTTTATTTTTCAAATCAATAAAACACGCTCAATCTGGGCCTAATACCTAATATGTGATAAAGTTTCCATAGCTTTTTTGTTTTGTGTGAAGAGCGATTATGTTAGTTGGCGCGCAAAATGACTGACCTAATCCGCTCTTCCTTTTTTATAGAAGCTGTGGATATATAATTGAAGTTAATTTTGGAAGAGATAATTGATAATTTGCACTTGAATAAAGCCGATTTTCTTATATATGACAAAAATTTTAAAGTAGTAAAAATTTAACAATAAGAAAAAGTATGATTAATTTCAGTGATTCCTTAGATGTATCAATTTTTTATGCATTGCAGCTAGCTAAAACCTGCCAAGAGAAGCTTGGAGTAAGCATTGTTCCACTTTTGTTGGGAAATGTGGGTCTCGGAAAAAGTACAGGTGTTAGGTTATGGGCGGCTGCACAAAAGGATGAAAATGGAAATCCTGATCCTTGGGAAGTAGTATTAGTTAGAATTTCTAATGAAACTCCGGATACACTTACTGGCTATGACATTGCGGCAAACACAAATGATGCTACAACTACGGCGGCTAAGCATATTCGTCCCTCTTGGTATCAGGAAGTGTTAAATTATCGTAAAAAAGGTAAAAAAGTGCTAATTTTTTGGGATGAGATAACTACTGCAGATTCTTGGGTTCAGGGAGCCAGTTTGAACATTCTTATGGAGAGAAAATGTCACAATGAATCATTCAAAGATGATCCTGGAATTCTTCAAATATCTGCTGGTAATTATGCAGACAATCTATCAAGTGAAATGTCTGTTCTCGCCCCAATGTGGAATAGATTTATAGTATGTAATCTAGTTCCAAAAGCAAAAGACCTTAAGCATTTCTTGTGTAAGTATGACGGTGCTGCTATTGGTCAGAAAATTGATCTTAGCACGGAACTTGGAAAAGCTCTTGATTCATTAACTGAACAAGGAATGAAAAATTATACAGAAGATTATGTTCGAAAAATTGGCGAAATTATAGAGCAGACTATTAGAACTGAAGCAGAGATTCAAATGAAAGAGGGGATTTCTGATATGGCCATTACTGAGTTAAAGGATATCTATTCTGGAAACGAAGATAATGAAGGTGATGGAGTTCCTAATTTCATAACGATGCGTACTGCTTGTTGGTTGGTTGATCTATGTGTTGCTTGTTATCTGAATTTTGGCAAGGCAGGTCTACTTTCTGATAATTTCAAGAAGATTATTCATGGAACTGTCGGCTTGGCTCTTAGTCGTGGTAAAGATGGTGAATTAAAGAAGACCATTGTAACTGATCGATATTATGCTGCTATTGCTGATGCAGCCAATGATATTGAAAAGATGAACAATGACAAGCTGCCTGAATATCAGAATTTCTTCAACGAGATTCTTGATCGTGATGAAAAAGCTTCAATCTCCAATGCTGATATGGGTCTTGTAACAAAGAAGATTCATGACATGTTGGAGGATAAAGACTTATCCAAGCTCGATCGCCCTGTTGAGCCTGGTATTGTACAGATATTGGTTCACAACTTGCTCAATACTTTAAAGAACAATAAGTATGATGGTGTGAACTATGACAATACCGCAGATCTTCAGAAGGATGTTCAAATTAATCCTGACAGGTATATTAACTATGTAACGACTTGGAATACTGCTGCTGAACTTATGGGCGAGTTGAATAGCCTAGTAAAGGATCAGAAGAAGAAGTATTCTAATGATACGAAACAGGTTATGAACAAAGCTCTTAAGGATTGTCACGAATATGTGTATAATCTTAAGCTGATTAGAAAGATAATCACCAGAACTAATAAGGCTCTGGCTGAAATGGTACCTGAAATTAGACCACTCAATTAAAATAAAGCCTCAGGGATGATAAAAAAGTCCTTGAGGTTTAAGTTTAATAAAGATATGAAGAAAACTAGAGCACAATTAGAAGCAGTAGAAAAAGCTGTAAAAAGAGTATACAATAGGCCTGGTCGTAAAATGAGAGAAATCATGGACCAGCCTTATAATCCAGACGATGGGGCTCCTTTAGGGTATTCTTGGATGTACAATGATAAAGAGTCTGGTGATCAGGTTTTAACAATTTTTGTAGCTGATCTTGGTGTCGATAAAGAAGAAACTAAGTATCGTATCGCTTGTCATGAGTATGGACATGGCTATTGTGGCCACTTGGACTCAGATCAATATGAAGAACTTGATAGAAGAATCTTGGATGTATTCAAAAACTATCGAGGACAGATTATTGATCTTGTAAACGAAGAATGCGGCGTTGATTTTGGAGAGGACCTAGTAAATAGAGTTCTTGACGATCCTTCTCTTAATCATGAACTTCATAATATTGCTATGGATATGGAAGTCAATTCTAAAATTCTAAGCAATGAAGATATTGATGAAATGGAAAAGGATATTACAGACCTTATGCCAAAGCTCCTTGAACAAAAACTTGGTGACTTAAAGGATACTGAAAAAGATCCTAAGAGAAAGAAGGAGATCGAAGATGCTTTGGATAAACTAAGTAAGGAGTCTAAGATCAAACTCATTCTTCCCTGCAGATATCACGACAAGAATGGAAACCCTTTCCCTGACGGTTTATCATATCCTGAATATATGATGTTGATTATTAGAAATCTAAGTCAGTTTGTTAAGATGCTGGTGTCAATTGCCAATGGTGGTAATGGAGATACTAGTGGAATTTCCGCTGGTGATATTTCTAATGCTCTCGGAGGTGGTGGTATGCAAAGCCTAGATGACCTCATGAAGAGTATGGGTATGGCTGATAACGGAGATGGAGATGGTGAAGGTCAAGCTCAGAGTGGAGGCGAAGGAGATGGAGATGGACAAGCAGATGGAATTCCTCCTCACGATCCTAGCAGCTCTGGCGGTTATAAAGGTAGTGCTGATAAACGTGAAAGTGAGCATAGAGGTGTCCGAAGCAAGGATGATGGTTTCAACTTAGATCACCGTTCGCCCTCAAGAGACGCTGCTGATAAGGCACGAGAAGCCGGAGATATAGATGCTGGTGGCGGTTATGGCTGTGGAAATTCTGGTGGGCCTGATATGATAAGAAATGTCAAGAAAGTAGATCCAGTGGATGAGGCTATCGATGAAGTGATTCGAAATACTAAAAGTAGAGTTATTAAGAGAAAGATAACCAGAAATATCATCAGAAATTATAATCTTGGCAAGAATCGTTCAGTAATAGCTCCCAGTATTATAGCCAAAAATCGAATTGATACTAAGCCAAAATTAGTATTCATTATCGACGTGTCAGGTTCTATGGATACTGGATTAATTGATAGAATTATATCTACAATTGCTAGAAAGATGAAAACAATTAATCGTGGGCTGAGATATGATATTTTAGGTTGGAGCCATGCTAAGGGAGACTGGCTTAAGGACTTAGATCCCAGTAAGCCTGTTCCTAAAATTCGTTATGGGGGTGGAACATGTATGGCTGATGCTTTGCGTTTTGTTAAGGAAAATTATGACGAAAGTATCAACTTCGTGCTTTGCTCTGACTTTGAGGATCATCTTCAGGAGTGGTGTAATGTACTGAAAAACATGCCTAATTATTATGGTTATGGCTTCAATTATGGCTGCCGAAATTATAATCAGGAATGGCCTCAGAATTTTAAGGTAAAGAATTTCAACGTATCTTATGTTGGAGGACGAAGATCATGGTAAAGTAAAGAAATTAAAATGGTTAGTAGAGAAAAAATACATGAGCTGGTAAAGTTGTTTTATCAGCATACATTCAAAACTTTCTATATTAATAGTGAAGATGGAAAGGAATTTTCGAAGCCTCTGGGTGTATTTGTGAGCCTGGGGATGACTACGAAATTAAAGACGCTTGAGAATATTAGGGACTTCATAAGTGCTAATAAAGATTTTAAGGCAAAAATTGTTGAGATTAGTAGCAAAAGGGTTGATGATCAATTCTTGAATGCCCTAGTTGAGACAGAAAATCCTCAGCAATATAGGATTGAAGAATTGCCGAATAATATTATTAGTAGGGAAGAAGCTTATGAAGAGTTAGAGAAACTTAAGAATGAGATGAATCTTAGGACTTCTTTGGAGGATCTTACAGAAAAGACTCATCAAGTTAAGAAACTGAAAGCCCTAATCGACAACTTAGAGGAGACTCACGGTTGGGATTCTCACGCAATTCAACGAGACGGAGATTCTGATTATCGTATATTCCACTTATTTGTGAATTACGCTAAAAAAGAAGGAGTTGAATTTAGATTAGGAATATTTGTAGATGAAAACGACGACATTTAAGATAATAATTTCGTTCATAATAGGTATCTTGGTGGGATGGTGTACAAATGAGTATACCTCCCAACCAGGAGACGTTACTGTTGTCGTACCAGACAGCATATTTAAGAAAGAACAAAATTATATAGATTCTCTTCGTACAATAGAGAAGAGGATAGATGATAAAAGAGAAAACCTCAAAGACAGTATCCAGGTTGTAGTAAAATGGAGAACTAAGGAGGTAGAAAATGTAAAGAACTTACCATTGGATAGTGGTATTATATTTTTAAATAAAAAACTAAGAGAATATGAGGACTAAGATGATGATTGTATTTCTCTTGGCTTTTCTTTTTATAATTCCAGGACAGGCGCAAGAGAAGTTAGAACTTAATGGTGATACTGTTATTGTAATTTCTCCAAAAGATCTTCAAACGATTAATGGAATTATTGTTGATTGGGAGTGGTTAAAGAAAGAAGTAGCTCTTAAAGACTCTTTACTTTTAGCGGACTCTGTATTAATTGAAATAAAAGATTCTACTATTATTGGAATTGAAGCGAGAGAAAAGAAAAAAGAAGAATGGTATATTGAAAATGGTCAGAAGATGGCCAAGGAAAATGCCAAACTTAAGAGACAAAAGAAGACTAATGCATTCCTTGGTGGTGGTATTGGAGCTATCATAGGAATTCTAATTGGGCTACTATTATGAAAAAATTTTTAATGACACTGGGTCTTTGCTTATTAGCATTATTGTTTATAAGTTGTGAGACTCCAGTTGAGGTATATGTTGGTGATGATCCAGCATATTATAACCAAAAGTACTGGGATTCATGGAGGTGGAATCGTCCTTATTACTACGACCCTTATTATGCACCAAGACCTCCAAGAAAACCAGTTTATCGTTATGATCCGCCACCTAAGAAACCTAAGGCACATAAACCGCCTAAGCCACACCGAGATGATAGAGGTAGTCATAAAGTACGACGCTAATAAAGAGGTTTATATAATATATGAACCTACTACGGACTCCATGATGGCTAGTACGAATCTAACTGAAGCTTTGGTAATGTTGAATCAGTTTCTCCTAGATACTGGTATGAGTCAAGTTGATATCTTACAGTGTCCAGATATTTCATATCATATAGACTCTCAGACAATGAAGAGTATAATAGAGGGAAATTTACAACTTATAAAACGACTGAGACAAGCTCCAAGTGGATTTATGATTAGTAATCAACGTTTTGGTCAGAGTCCTACAGCGTCAAACTTAAAGGTTAAACAACAAGCGGCGCAACAGCAAATGGGAGATAATAAGAAAAAGAGTGGACGAAGGAAGTCTTCCGGTTTTGCTGGTGCTACGGGTTTCAAAGGTTCTTTTAAAAAATTTGGCGGAAATAAATTTTAAAGAACAATGAAAACAGATTTAAAAATTTACACTTCGTTCGTGTCGCCACTGACATTGCCGATGTTTACTGAGAATGGCTTACTTCCTATATTCATTATTAGAAATATTAGCAACAGTAAGTTAATAGGAAAATACAGTAGAACAAAAGTACACTGTAAATTCCTGGCACCAAGTACAGAGTTATTTAGACTTCGTAGGGATAATAAAATTACTAATGAGGAATATCAAAAGCGTTATGCCATTGAGATTTCCGATATAGACTTAGAGTCCTTAATACGGGAATGGGAACTCTTAGCAGAATGTGCTGGGGCTAAAGGTATTGTATTACTTGGATATGGAAGTAATGATCTTAGTTGCCATAGAGGAACTTTAAGGGCCATTCTTAATTCATCGGGTGTCCTAATTAACAAAGCAGAAGAGATTATAGTATGACAAAAGAAGAGAAAATTCAGGAACAAGTTAGATTAGCTTTAGAAGCTCGAGAAATTTATCCTTTTAGCGTTGTCTATACATATCAACTTGGAAATGGAGGTCTCTTAGCTATCACAACATATATGAAAGATGACCTGACTGAGCTTATGTCAATATTAGGTTATGCTGTTATGTGTGATAAATCTGGATATGTACTATTAGAAGAAAATAATACTGTTCTCCTAATGGGAATGGCGTTATCTAATCTTTATATATTAGGACTATGAAAAATTTAGAGATTTTTGAGAACTTCATGAATCTTGGTTATACAGAAGGAGTTAGACAAACAAGAATGACTGATACTACTCTTGGTGGATTAGTGATATTAAGGTCGGACTATCATGGTTCAACTATTCATTATCTTCAAGATGGTTCAAGTCTATTTATTCCTTGGCTATGGATTGACTTATTTACTAGTCTTTATATTCATAGTGGAGAGCAGATCTTATTTAATGATGAAGTCGATGCTTGGGCAGAGGGATATAAAGAAACTTTTATTTACTTATTCGTTAAACTTGTTAAAAATATGACAGGAGGACGAGTAAATGGAGAAGAGTTCTTGGATATTCTAAGTGATATTTGTATAATTAAGACAAGTGAATTTAGAACAATGTTAAAAGAGAAGTACAACCTAGTGATTGAACCATTTGAGTATAGATCACTACATAAAACATTTGAAATATGAAAATCATTGATATCTACACAGATGGCTCTCACTTAGATAAACTTAATAATGGTAGATTGGGATGTGGTGGCGTAATGGTTGATAGAACTACAGGAAAGCTTCTTGACGAGTTTGGAGAAGAATTAACACCAGATTTTATGAAGAAAGAATTTGGTGCTGATAAATGTAGTAATCCAACCGCTGAAATGGTAGGCCTTCTTTATGCCCTGAAGAAATTTGATATTCCCAAAGATGTTGACTTAGTTGTATGCTATGCCGACTTTGTTGGAGTTAAGTCATGGATGCAGGGAGACTGGCAATGCAAAGAACCATATCTCAAGAAGGTTAAGGAAGCCATTGATAGAGAGATTAACAAGAAAGGACTACGTGGTAAAATGCAATATGAATGGGTTAAAGCTCATCAAACAAAGGCAGCAATTAAGACTGACCGGAATGCATACTGGAATGATCAAGTAGACTCCTTAGCTAAAACAGGTAAAAGACTATGAGCAAAGGTTTGTGTAATGATACTGAAAGGAGACTAAGCAGAGAAGAACCTACCGGAGTTATCGATTGGTCTGATGCTATTGGAGCTAAGGTACGTGTTAAGTCTCTTACAATGCAGAATGGATGGCAATGGTCTGAAAATAGTCTTAAAGAGTATACTGTGAAGGACATAGGTTTCCGAATTACAATTGATGGAAAATGTCATACAATAGTAACTCTTAAGGAGATTGAAGATAGGACATTCACTCTTAAAGATTTAGAATTTGTAAGTCTAGGAGAAAATGAGTAAGACAGTTAAGAACCCTAGCAAGATGAAAATTAGTGGAAAGAAAGGACGAGATACTTCCCCTAATGTTTCTAAGATTAAACGAGCAAAAAAGGACATGATCTCTGAGAAAGTGAAGGGACTTAGACCTGGATCTGGATTGGATGATTATAGCCTTGATGTAATGACACTAGATTAAAGTTATGAAAGACTTAATAAGAACAACTGGCATTACCTCTTTTCTACCGGGACAAAAACTCTCTAGTGAAAGTCTTAATGCCATAAATTCACGTATTAATGACCTCGTAGCTGCTATGAACATCTACCTAAAATCAGAAGTAAATGTAAATGTTGAGAATAATGAGCCAAACACTACATATACTTTGGAAACCGTAAGACCTTTAATTCCACAAGAAAGACGTGGAGGAGGTTTAAAGGTTAGGTTTAAATCAGAAGGTGGCGTATGGTCAGAGTACGTTTATACCGGAACCGGAATAGATGACACAAACTGGTATAAAAACTCTAATTGGTCATGTAGTCTGGATAATAATATTGATGGAGGAGAATGGTAAATTATGAAATGGAATAGTAAAGAAGGTTATGTAGAGTATAAAGCTGCCTTAGATGGAGTAATGAACTCACTTGGTCTTGGTGCAGTTGACTTTACAGTTAGATCAGAACTAGCACCATATCTTACCGGAATCCTACGATACTTGAATAAGAAACTAATCCTTCTCGGCAGTGATGATATTCTCGAGAAACTTCAGGAAATTTTCAATATTTTTGATTATGGGGCAGACCTAATTGTAGCAGATGATGGTCTTCAACTAGCAAAGGAGGTTGGAATATGGATTGAAGGAGAAGAGATTAGTCCAAATTCTGGAGATGATAATAACGAAGATGAAGAAGGAGAGGTTTTGGATGATGAGGAAGAAGAAAATGGAAATGACGAGACGACTGAGGACTTCGACCTTATCCCTTACGATCAAGATAGATTCATCTTTTCATGGACGAACGTTATGTCATGCTTAGTTACTCGATTAAAATTGCAATATTCAAGCTTATTAACTGAACCAACAATACAGGGCTGTGGATGTTGCTGTGGAAAGGGAGAAACTTGGCAGGATTGGGAGTCTTATTCAAGTGGTGTCTGGCCTGAAGATGAGGAATATGGCACCTATGATTATGGAACTACCACAACATCATGGCGAGTGACTAGTGGGATTCCGCAATGTGGATGTAGTTATAGAACAAGTAGTACGACAAATTAAAGATTTATATGAATAGCAATATTAAAAAATTTGACTCTAAAGAGGCTTTTGATGCCTATAGAGCAACTGATGGATGGGCATATCCTAGCGTGAACTATATCACAAACAACGAAGAAAGTTCTATCCATTACAACAATGAATTCATCATGGAGTGGGAAGACAATGATACTGTGAAGACACCTGCTTTTTATGGTGACATTAGTTATGATTGGTTTAAAAATTGGGTAGATACATGTGCTAAACCTTGTGAAATTAAAAAAGATGGCACGGATTTTGCTTACATAAAAAGAGTTTCCGACAGTTCTAGTGAAGTTGACGATTGGACACTAAGACATGGATCAAACGCAGGATCTAGTCATTACTCTGCCAGTGGTACTTCAGAGTATCTCCAAATGGTTGAGCTCCAAAATGTCAACGTTGGTCTATTTAAAGACACTAAAAGGGGAACAAAACAGGTACGATTTAATTTTGATAAAGGTTGTCCTGCCGGTTTCCACAAGTGGTTCCCTAATTCGACCAATGGTACGAAGTTGTTCGGCAGATACGACATAACTCCTACTACATCAACTACAGCTGCCGGAACAGACGGAATAGAATGTTGTGTTGGTGGAAATCAAGGAACACTTAATACAACAACCAATGTCCATGAAAAAGGAAACTGGACAGCACAAAGAATGTATGCAGGAATTAATTATCTAAATTCCCATCTTGATTCTTCATTACAAGGAAAATACCAGTTTATGGAGGAAACTTATTGGGAACACTTAGTCATGTCATATATCTTCTGCGCATATTTTAAAACTTTCAATTCTCAGAATATTTACGGTGGTTGGAAAAGTGATTATGGAACTCATGCAGGAAATCTTTTATCTGGAGAAACAGATGGAAGAAAACTGCACTATAGTGAGTATCCTAATACTGCAAATTCAGCATATAAATTCTTACATTTGGAAAACCCATTACATGGAAAGCAATGGATCTGGGGCGCTGGATGGAGAGGAGAAGGTACTAAGTATTACATGACTTTTGATGATAAAGTAGCAAATGAAGCTCAAAATTTGGACATAAGTCATGCTGATATTACTGGAACTATTCCAAGTATGTCTAATACGTGGATTTTCGATATAGATCTATACGGAGTACCATCAAACATTATTGGAGGTAGTTCAAGTCAAGGATTTTTCGATGCTGGATGGAGTAACACTGCTGCTAACTCTAGAATAGCTTATCTTGGTGGTGCCTCGTCCACTGGTGACCATGATGGTGTCTTTGCTCGGTCCTTCAACAATGACGCTTCGAACGAGTCCTGGAATCCACGTGGGCGGCTTACTATGAATAGATAAGTCTGGCCCATCGGGACAGGGTGCGTAGCACAAGATGAAAGCTTAATCTCTTAATTTTGATTAGTGTGTCTCTGAAACGAAGCAGTTCGAGACTCTTTGAAGTTGGAAAAGTTACCACAGAGCGTTCCAGTATAATGAGGCACACTAATCTTTTCTTTTGAAAATAAAACTTTCACATAAGTATGTCGTATGGGCGATACGATAAATGTGTAGGACTGATTCTTCCGCTCTCTTGGTGGTAACTCGAACAATGGTGACAATGATGGTGTCTTTGCTCGGAACTTCAACAATGACGCTTCGAACGAGAACTGGAATCAACGTGGGCGGCTAACAGTGAAATAAATTTTGTAGTATATAGAAAAATTTTTAATCAAGAATCAGACCTAGCGGCAAGGGTTCGCAATTATAATGAAGGTCTACGTAACAGCAAGTAGGCAAAACTTTGGAAACAAAGAAGCACTAAACTGTTTAATTAGTTATTAACATTATTTAATAATTATGAAAATAATTTATAGTCCGAACGAAAACATGATCTTCTATTTCACAGTAAAAAATTTTATGATAAGGATAGGAAAACTAAAAGAAAAATTTTTAACACCAGAAATGGTAGAGGAGGCTATAGCTAGTTTAACTAGGACGGCCAAAAGAAATAGATGGACTCCAACAATGAAAAGAAATTGGAGTAGAGTTTTGAATAATAGAGAAAAGGTTGCAAAAGAAATTTATGAAAAACTAAATAATCAATCATATAAATTTCATCCATTTTCTATATTTATTCGTTTTGAAAATAAAAAGAAGAGAATAATTTACGCCTCTTGTCCAGAGGATCAGATAGTTGATTATATTCTGGATGTTTGTCTAAAATATGTGTTCATGGAAAGAAAACACATTGTTCATTCTCATTCTTATGGTTCTATAAAAGGTAAAGGGCAACATGAATTAAGAAAGATAGTAATAGACAAAGTTCATGGTCGCAGTGATATTTATGTAGCAATTTGTGATACTAAGAAGTATTATCCAACAATTAAGCATGATATCATGATGAAATTTCTAAGACAACATATAAAAGATACTTGGTTGTTATGGTTATGTGAAGCTACAATTTCTAGAATGAAACCGAATGCAGGAATGGCACTCGGATTAGCATCTAGTAATATATTAGGACATGTTTATCATGCTGCAATAGATTGGACCATAATAGTAGAGTACGGAGTTAAAGACTATTATCGCTTCTGTGATGATAAAATAATGATAAGTAGAGATAAAAAATATCTCCATGAGATGGTCAGAATTTTAAGAAGTCTAATTGAAGATGTTGGACAGACTATGAAATCTAATTGGAAAATTGTTAGATGCGAAAAGCAAAGATTTGAATTTCTAGGGGCTCTTATTAATTCAAGAAATGCAATTCTTAAGTCTTCGGCCAGAAGAAGAATAGAAAGGAGATTTAAGAAAGAACAGAAACTAGAGTTTGTTTTAGAAAGGGATTATATGAGAGTAGCTATGTCTTGGGCTGGTATAAGTGGCAGTTTGAAAAATATAGAAATCAGAAACTTAATAAAACACTGGGTATTAAAACAGTATCCAGAATATTTTAAAAGATTATGGAGAGCCATGGAATATATTGACCAAAGGAAGAAATATCATGGCGATTTAACAAAAATACATGTTCCTGAAAATATACCTGAGGAAGTCACTGTTAATTTTGATAAAAAGGGATTTCCAGAAATAAGTAGGGAAGGTATTTTGCAAGAATTCGATGGGAATAATAGGGGTGGAAAATTAGGAAAAGACTATTTTCATCTTAATCCAATTCCTAATTTTACTGAAACACAATTACAGATAATGCACTTAACTCATGGCTCTAGATGGTAAAATGCTCTTTTGTGACTCTGACAAAAGACTATTGAAAAATGATTATATAGGTGATAAGATTACACCAAAGGATATATTATATGAACCGATTAAAATATTCTATTGGGAGATAATTCCTAGTAGGTATAATCCGGGGAAGAAGTTATTGGTGGCACAAATTGCAGTCTATAATAAATTTACTAAAACTATAGAATTTAGAATGCTTGAAACAGAGGCATTTAGATTAGTAAAAATTCTTAGTAAAGAGAAGGAAGGTATCTTTTATACTAAGTTAATTCAAAATAGACTAAACTATATCTCACCAATTTCTTTAAACAAAACTGAAAGTAGGCCGCTGGAAAATATACAATTGCCCATAGAGAATAAAAATAAAGGAGAGGAGGACTAATAATCCTGCCTCTTCCTTTTCTTTTTACATTAATACTTTTTTCAATCGTTTAACAGCATCCTGAAAAGAGTTTACTACAACTCCATCCTCATAAACCGCACCCGCTTCTTTCTCTTCTCCATAAATTTTCCCTTCTGGTATTTTCTGAATTTCAATTAATTCATCAAACCAATCAGGATTAAGATCAAATAATTTTCCATAGGTTATTTCGCCTTTTATAACTGGTCTTAGAAACTCATAGCTACGTCCATATTCTTTTAGATATTGATTAAGGGCATATTCAGCCTTTGCACATTCCATAAGAACAATTTTGATCTTTGCTATGTCCTTCTCAGATCTGATCATTTCAGGCTTAATATCTAGGGTTCTCCAATATTCATTATTTTCCTTTAATATTGGCGGAAAATCAGTTTCTTCGCTTTTATAAGAAAATGATTGAGAAACATTTACACTAGATCCTCTATACTCTCCATCTTTTACTGCTGGATATGAAGAATCCAATCCAAAGTATGATCCAAGTAGTCTAATTCCTGAACAATTCTTTTTGGCAATTCTCTGAGCATTATTAAACAGCTTCATAATTTCAGGATCGATAATACTTTCCTTAATTATGTCCTTTAGCATTCTCTTTAAGAGATCTTTCTTATTATCCAAATTTAGTTTTTCTTGACTCTTATTGACTAAGGACACATAAAGTTTAGAAAGATAATACTTTTCTATTCTTTTCTGTCTAAATTCTTTGCAAGGTTCTCGTCTCATTATTTACTTAAATTATAAAGTTCTTCGTATTCTGCCTTAATAATTCTAAGTGATGCATTATTAGCAAAGACAACTGTAGCTAATTCTTTCACCTTCTTATCTAGGACTACCAAGTTTTTAACATACTCTTTAAAAGTCCCATTGAATTTCTTGAAAAACTCAGGATACATTAGTTGTTCTTTCTTGAATTCTTCTTCGTTACAAGTTTCTGGACTGAATAGGAATGGTGTTTTTGTTGGAACTCTGATATAGGTAATGTCTGACATTTCTGGAAATCCTTCATATATAGTTTTACAATTTCCATCAACATACATCCAACTACCACATAGGTTATTTCTTCTATCAAAGTTCATAAAAGATTTCCCATACATCTTACTAAGACGTGTAGAATAATCTTCTGAGGTTATACTTTTCTGAGTCTTTACATAATCAATGCCGCGAAGTTCTATATAACGTTTTTCATCTTCACTTAAAACACTATAACATTCTTCTTCCAACATTTTCTCTAGTTCAGCTTTAAGTTTTCTAGCCTCAATAAACTCTTTGGACTGTTTAATCCAATTTTTAACTATTAATTTACTTCGTCCTGAATTTATCATTATGTTTGAAATTTATATTATTTTCATTATTAGGGATTTCGCGTTTCTCCGGCCGCATTATCCTTATAGTTGAAGTTAAACAAAAAAAAATGAATTAGTTATGAAGAATAAAGAATTTGATATCTCACAGAGAGCAGGAAAGCAAACAGTCGATGAAATGACTTATGCTCTTGGTCTCTTAGATATCGTAGATTTTCTCTTTGTAGATATGCAACAGTTACTCAAAGAGGAGAATCGTTGTTTTGGTATTGTAAAGTCTTATATTCATAGTATTTCAGAAGCTTACAGGAAGATCAACGAAGGGGTTGGGGAGGATAAGATAGAAATTTATGGAAAAATTCTATATTTATTCAAGCCACTTCTAAGAAAGGAGTATAAGCGTCTTGTAGAGAGACGACTTAGTCCTGCCGATGCTGATATTTGCATTATTCGGAAAATCCTGTCAATAATCGAAGAGGTTCCTGATTTTGTACATAAGAGGGAACTGAAAACGATTAAGAAGGTAATTGATAAACTCTGGGAAAATATAAGAAATCGATCAAAGAAAGACAATTTCTTCAACTTGGCAAATCAAATTAAGACTTATATGTCTAAAGGCCAGATTGGAAAACATCCTCTAGATCAATTTACACTGAAGGTAGAAGAAAAACCAAAGGAAATTCTAACAGGTGATCCAACAAGATTACTAAGTGAGGGAACTAAGGGAAAGAAAATATTGGAAGTAGGACTATGAATAGAAAAACTTTAAATACACTAATCGTAGATGATCATGACCTGGATTGTAAAAAGACGGAACCGACATTAGAGGACATTGAATTAAGTTCTCTAGGATTCGTCTTGCCAGATCTTGAGAAATTTGACTTGATAGTTTATAAAGGAAAACTTGGAAAGAAAGTTTTAAAATTATCAGGTGTGTAAAAAGAAAGAGGCCTAGGAATTATACCTAAGTCTCTATTCTTTTTTTTTCGTGGTGTTTACTTGGCACCACTAAGCTCGGCAATCTTCTTCTCGAGCTCCTCTGCAGAAAGGTTCTCAAGTTCTGCCTCCTTCTTACGGGCGAGAATTTCCTCGAGATGTGCAATCTCAGCCTTCTTCTTAGCTGAATCTGCGGCATCCTTACTTTCGGCAGCACGGGTCATCCAGACATCCTTCAGAATATCGAAACGAAGCTGTGCCTCTTCTGCTGCTTTGGCTTCTGCAGTTGTAGGTGCTGTACCCTCAAGGAAGGCCAAGTCATCATCTACTTTGCCAAGTTTCACTACTTCAGCGTGAGCGTCCTGTACCATCTTCTTCAGATCGGTAATTTTAACGTCCCAAAGCTGATTTACCTGCAATACACCAAACTTGGAAGGGAATCCAAGCTTCATTCTACTTGCTTTCTTGTACATAGTTTCTTTTTGTTTTGTTTAGAATTTTATTTTTAATACTCTCTGGAATGAGCCTTTACATCTCACGATAAGTTCATCATGAACTGTAGCATTGAAGCCAAGACCACTAAGCTGATTCTTGGTTGACTTACACTTCAGCTTCGCACCTAAAGCTTCCATAACTTTACGATGGTTACGAAGATCCTGATTCAGATACTCATTGTGAAGAGTTCTAATATCTTCAGGACACTCTGCACCAGCCAACATGAAGAAGTAATGCTTGTTTCCTACACCATGCTCTTGCCAGAAGTTAGGTGACAGACAAATTAAGCTTGCCTTATGGAACTCACATGTATCCAGGTTATAAATCTTTTCACTCTTTTCTTCACTGTTGGTAAGATATGGGCCATGCTGGATATCAACAATTTCTCCATTTTTTATAGTCACGTCTGCCAGATGTACGTCGCTTGTCACTCTCTTTGGATAGTTATACGAGAATAACTGTCCCTGGAAGAAGATCTCTGCACGAACACCAGTATTTGATGCACCATTAAAATTATGGATAAAGAAGTGATACTTTCCAGAAACCTTGCTAAGATCTCTCCAGAAGATATTTTCTACAGCTACACCACCATTGTTACGGCACTGTTCTCCGGGGCGAGTAACATCAATATCGATCACACCACCAGATCTTGACTGGCACTGATCAATCCTGTTCATATCCTTTCCGATATTGTGACTCCCGAAATAGATATGATCATTCGGTTCAGTACAGTGCAGATCAAGGTCACAAGAATCAGCTCGGCCATCTTCATTCCAAATCATGCTACAACGGAATGGTGCATCAACGAAACCACCTGCAGCCTTAACTGCCTGTGCGATTTGACTCTTTCCTGCTAAGTTGCCAGCATAGGTCCATGAGAAGTTATTATCCCAATTGAAAATACGCTTACTGTCCTTATTTTCAGCAGTAATAAGAGTTACAAAATTTCCTCTGTGCTTGTTGCTAAGATACACCTCAACGCTTGTACAGTTGGGAAGAATATCTTTCATAAACTTGTCGATAGTAACTTCCTCGACATTATCAAACTGGGCCTTCTTATGCCTTGTTGCCGTAGTCGGTGCCAATCCATCAAACAGAGATACTTTCGTCTTGACTTCTCCTGCTTCCTGATTTGAATGCAGAATATCACTAACCTTGATATCTTCAATGGTAGCACAACGACGAACAAGTGAATCTGTATAGCCATTCTCCTCAACGAACTTTTCAGCTTCTGCAATTTGCCGCTTAGTTATTGGGGCACTGGCTTTCATGTAATTGATAGGATCTACCTTCTGATTGAATGAACGACATGCAGCATTGATCTCCATACCTTCTGCCAGGTCAGTCATAAAGGTTCCAATCGCGGTGTTTCTAAATGCAGCGCCTGGACCCCACTCAAGAGAAGCCAACCAACAGAAATTATCCTTTTTCTCTGCAGGAATATTCTTGTACTTTTCTGCGTAGTCTCTAGCCTTCGTTACTACATGCTTATAAGATGCGCCGTTCAGTAGAGATCCCTGTGCTTCGAGGTCAAGAATCAACTGAAGAGTATCAATAGAGATCTCATCCAACCCTCTCTTAAAGACTTCCTTAGTCTGACGAGGTGCAGCCATAAGAGCCTCTCTGCTATCACTGCTGAAGCTAATAAACTGGCGAGGGATGGAAAGCCACATGTGACGATACGTGTAAGTATCATTAACCTTGAATAATTTACACTCAGGATGACGATCAATATCTTCCTTTGTATAGCGCTTAATATTCTTTTCAACGCCAAGCTTATATGTTTCCTGCTTATTACTAGGATTAATCTCATAAGGAGTCTTATCCATTGCAAGATAAGAGAAGGTTTCTACAAATACTTCTTTAATCTTGCCCATTTTATGAATAAGCTGCGACATTCCATCTACTGAGGCCTTATACTCATCAGGTACTTCATCAAGCGGCATATCCCACAAAGACATAATCTCTAGGTTCTGATCAATAGCCACAACGTTGCCATAACGACGCACAAAGCCGTGGCAGTAGTTACAATTGTGAACCGAGCTTTCAGGATCACGCCACTTTGGATCATTCTTGCCAAATCCTTCTAGGTAAGCCATCCATAACAAATCTCCTTCTATGTCACATCGGAATAATCTTCCTGTCTGACACATTTTGTCAAATTGTTTTTGAATAAGTTTAACTAATGCTTCCATTTTGTTTAAAGTTTTAGTTTAATAAATTTTCTTAAATATCTGATTATTACACAGTTAAGGTTCTCCCCCCCCCTGATTCCCGGGCCATTTTAAGAAAAAGAAAATAGGCCAAACTAAGACCTATTTCAATATTTTTCCTCTTACTAGGACATTATTTACTATAAAATCACTCGGTTCGTCTAGTATAAGGTCATATGTTGTAAAGTCAGGCTTATGAATTATATCGCCTTTAGGAACATATTTTTCTACTCCCTTTACTTGGGTCCAAATATAATTTCTAATATCATCATATCTGGATAGTACGCACTCTTCATCAATATAAAGTCTATAGTCTAATCCTCCTCTAGCTTCTTTTGTTATCTTAATATCTTTGTGAAATAATTTATGATAAATCATAGATATTAATAAGACATTATCTTTATGGAAAATCTCAAAACAATTTCCCTTCTTTTCTTCACAGCTCTTAGATACAACTAGTTTAAGCGCATTCCAAAATACTTCAAGATCTTTTAGGTTTACACAAAATATATTCCAATTAACAACATCTTGAAAAGTATGATCTATATAGTAGTGAACTGATTTATAAATTTCATTAAATAGATTCTTTTCATTCTCAGCTAGGAGTTGCTCATTTTTATAATCCCACAAACCTATCCTATACCTAACTTCCCAATCATCTTCATTGTGTGGGTCGATGTAATAAGGAAGTTTTAAATTTTTAAGAATTTGTTCTAGGGAGGTAATTATGTCTTTTCTCTTTGATTCAATTTCTAGATTTATCTGATCCTCTAATCCAGCATATGCTCCAGAATGACTAATTAGGTTCAATCCCGCAAATATTCCTAAGAATGTCCAGAAGTTTGAATCACCTTTATATTTATAACTACTTTCTCCTGGAAACATATTTACGGGTATTGCCAAGAAATCATTTTTGGTGAGATCCTTTGCTGCTACATAATTAGTATTTATTTCTCCGCCTTTACAAACCAAAAATTCTTGGTCAGAAGTGCAGAAAATCGGAATTGATCCGTTTATATCAACTTGGACTAAATCATCAGATGAGCCTTTAATTATGTATTTAACTTCTGAAAAGCTATCACCATCTGATACCATTACAGTTTCTTTTGGATTTATACTTGAGATCTCCGAATATCCACAAAGTCTACTATTATTCTTTTTAATACAATTATCTTTTAAAAATCCCATATTAACTATCTTTATGTTTTTCTAACCACTTTTTCTTTTCTTCTTCACTTGCTCCAGCTAACCATCTCATTCTTAAATGTAAACAGTTATGGATATCTCCATCACACCTAGTTGACCACGGATTGTTGCACTCTTTCCCGTACGTACCATCATCGTAAGGACAATTTGGATTTTTGTATATCTCCTTTTGTTCCTTAGTTCTTTGTTTTCTGGGTTTGTTTGGATGTTTTCTTTTTATAATAGTTTCAATATCTACTTCAACTGGAGCATCAGTATAGGAAAGCTTAAAGGGAAGTTTGTTTTCCGCGATTACCTCTCCCTGTTCCTCCATATATAAGCTGGTTAAAACATCATTAGCCTTTTCATAGGGAGGAACTGCCCATTTCTCATACCATTCATCATAAACTGGTCTATCTTTAAATAAATGATATACTCCGTTTTTATTTTTAGCTATCCACATATTAATCTACATTATCTTCTTCTTCGTATTCTAAATCCCTATTGATATAGCTATTGTTGGAACATCCTGGATAAAGATTATCTCCGAAATCTTTCCAATTTTCATGAAAAGGAGCAAGAGTATAGAATTTTTCAGCCCAGAGATTGAAGGAACCTTGACCGTATTTTTCTTCGTATTCATATATAGATTCATCTGGAATGTCCAAGACATCATCACAATTATAAAGATCATAAGGTGCGTCATAGCATTTATGTACGGAAAAATACAAAATTCTTTTTAAATCTGGAGATGCATCGAACATTAGTTTACAATGTTCCTTAAAATCGGAATCTGTTTCCTTTCTCTTTTTACTTGACTCTGTAGTATTTCTTTTATATGAAGGGTCTACTAATTTCATTAATTTAGTGGAAAGTTTTCCAAAATCCTCTATTAATTTATCTAATATATTAGGAAGGTCTTCATGTATTCCCACATCTGCATCATTTACTCCAGGATATGTAGTGTGAATATAATCATATAAATTCTTTGATTTATTAAGATATGAGTCTCTAGAGTTTATTAAATCCTTTGAAATTTTACTGTATATAGATTCAACTTCTTTCTCAAAATCTTTTGCTATATTAGTAAATCTATCTTTATAATCTTTTTTAGATTTTGATATAGTATCTTTATACTTATCTAATGATCTATATAAAGTTCTGGTTTTATTTAAATCCTTTAAATATCCCAAAAAGCCCACTGTATTAGTAAAATTAGATCTACCATATAAAAGAGCGGCCTGATATGTACTATAGTAGAATTCCGTCTTTATACAAGAATATTTTCCATTGTAGTCTTTAGTAAGTTCTAAACACTTACACTTACTGACATATTCTTTTATAAGATTCTCTTTACTCTGAGATAATTTTATCATCCCAATAATATCATCAAAAGATGTATCTTGATTTTCTACATAGCAAGCCAACCAAATATTAAATACATCTTCGGGAGAAATTTTTACAGAATCACATTTTTGTTTAAATTCTGGATCCTTAATAATATCTAAATTATCATAGTAAGCTTTATTGCCGACGTTCAAAACATTCTTAGCAAATTCTTCAAATTTTATATTGAATTCATTTATAGAATGTTTATTTTTCTTTACACCACCCACAACAGGAGTTATCTTATATAAAATTGAAGGATATTTATCTAAAAATTCATATTTATTTAACCATTTATCTCCATATTCATTAGGCTTATCGTGTTCATAATAGACTGATATTTTGGATTTATTGACAATATCTGGGCCATCAATATAAACATGACAAAAACCACTATCATTATTGTAAAGTATTTTGCTTAGTTCAAATTTCCACTTATTTACCCACCGTGTACTCTTTGCTTGATCATAGATAAAGGAGCCTATCAGAATATAACTAACACATTCTCCGTATTTAGAAATTTTAGTGACACCAAAATATAAATGTTCGTGGGAATAACTTTTTATCTTCTCTAACACTGATTCATTCCCGTTACTATATCCAGATTTAATAGGAATAATTCTCCACCCACTACCTTCTGGAAATTCAACTCCAAAAGTTTCTTTGAGATCACAGTACCAATAATTCTCGGTTTTATATTCTCCTTTTGGATCCCTATAGTTCTCTTCTAACCATTGTTTCATTTGAACAATTGGCATAGAAAATAATTCATCAATTGTCATATATTAAATTGTTTTAATTAGTTTCAAATTTAAGGAAATAAAAGAAAATAGGAAGCAATATTACCTCCTATTCTTTATTTGTGCTTCATTTTTCTATAACTACATCACAAATTTCTTTTACCTCATTCATTGTAGCCTCATCCTGGAATTCAAATATAGATTCCATAAGTTCATCAAATGTAGTCATATACCCCAAGGCTTCTAAAACATCATATAACCAATCTGGCGTTGAGTCTGGGAATAAATAACTTCCGTCTGGTTGTGAAATACATTCATCTAAATTTGCTATTGCCGCAATAAAACCCATTGGGTCATTTAAATCTCGCTCATAGTAAATCTTATGATCTCCCTTTAATGCTATGGCCTTTTTCTGTCTCTCAGTCATCTTTAAATTCTTTTTTAAGTTCTTCGTATAATTTTCTTCTTCTCTCTTTAGCTTCTTCCTCGGATCTTTTCTGTTTGAATAATTTCAATCTCTCTAGTCTACCTAGGAGAGGAGCGTAATAATCTTCACTATTCATGAAATCAATGAACTCCTGAATCGGAAACTCTCTAGTCGTCTCACTATTAGTACATTCTCCTCTAAAATGATCTTCAGCCCAGATTTCACACTTATCGTCTTTGCTGAAATGGATAGAATAATACTGATGGCCGTCTAGATATTCTTCCCAGTCGCTATTCATTCCATGTCGTTTCAAAAATAAGCCCCAATTCTTCTTTTCTCTGAACTTCTCTAAAAGCTCATCCTCTAATTTACTTTCTTCAATTTTCCATTGTAAAGCCTGTAATTTAGCCCGGATAAGTTCATTCACTTCATCTTCAATCATTTTCTCTTGCATTATAACCTTCCCAACAACCTTTAATAAACGCAGCCCTTTCTTCTGATCTATCCACATTTACAGCACCCGCTCTTTGTGCCATAGAAGAATAGAATTCGTCAGGAAACAGCTTCTTTGCCTGTTCTTCAAATTTCTTCTGAAGTTCTTCTTTACTCATATATTTCCATTTTTAGATTTATATTCATCTTCAGGTGCTAGCATATTATACACATTAAGAAATTTATCTCCATTACTATCTTTCAAAATGTTGTATCTCTGATCTTCTGTTAAACCTTCAAGTCGAGGATCATCTTCCTTAATATTTTCAAAGAAAGTATAGAATAATCCCCCAAGATCATTGTTCAAAAGATTTCCATCTTTATCAACTTCTTTTACGTGGAATCCCTTTCGAACAATTCCATTATAGTTCTTTTCCTGAATATCTACAAGTTTAACTCTTCTACCAGCTCGACCATATCCAACCCTTACAGTATAGAATATATTACCTACCTTATAGATGTTTTCTTTTTGGTCTCGTTCATATCTTAAATACGCCGCCAAAATATTAGGAGCAAACGTATTCAAGAGACTGAACAATACATTAGGATATTTGATTCTGTCGTTCATATTCTTTATAAAATTCAATAGTTGCTTTTAGTGCCCAACCTTTTTCAATAAAACCTCTAACGTCAAAATGCTTACGATAAAACCAATCAGCACATAAACAAGATGATGAAACATTGTCTATATCAATAGATTCTATGTAAACTTTTTGGAATTCTCTTTTCTCTTCTTCAGTCATAGAAGATAGTGGTCGGAGATAGGGCTTTATAAAAGGATCTCCAAATCGATTAAATAATCTTGCATCAATAGTTTCACTAAATCTATCACCTACAGAAAAAGTATTCTGCACAACGTCTACAGAACATAATGGAATATCAACCCACTCTGAGTCCTTTCCTTTTATAAAACTCATTGGCTTATATTTTACAAGAACACCATAGGGAATTCTACAACATAAGTCTCTAATAAAAATATTTCTATCTTCTTTTTCCATATTTATTTCACTATTAAGGAAAAGAAAGAGAAAGGAAGTCTATTCAACCTCCAACTCTTTCATATTTAATCCGCCTTGAATTGATTTAGTAGTAAAGGCAAGAATTTCATCTCTTTCATCATATCCTTTACTAGTCTTTTCAACTTTCATTGCATTATCTCTATCAGCTTCTTTTTTAAATAATCTGACCTTAGTAACTTTACTAAAATAGTCCCAATCATCTGATCTATAAAATGGTAGACAGTGAGTTTCTACAACTTTCTTTAATACAACATAGCCGTAAATCATACTTTTTCAGGCGAATAGACGCACTTATATTCTTTTATATCACCGTCGTTCCAATAAGCATCTCCCCATTGATTGTGGTGATCCGGAAGTTTATAAGCATTTGGGGCTTCAATTTCCAAAATTACAGATCTTCCTACTTTTATTGCCCAAGCCATCGCTGCAATTAATGTAGTAAAGCCTCTGACTGGTGAAATAATTCTTCCGGTCTCTTTATATTTCTTTACTTTTTTCGGTGTAGTAACGTGATATAATTTCATACTATATTTTTTAATAAGGATTATTTTCTTTAGTTACATTTATAGCCAGATCCATGTCTCCAAGTCCACGATAATCTACATGAATCTTGTTTAAATAATCTGCGGCTTTCCAAGTAATTACTCCATTAATACACAGAGATTCAAACTCTTTTCTCTCTTCTTCAGTAATATCATCTAGATAACGAAGAATAGGACGAATTGCTTCTATACTACAGGCCATAATTCCCCCAGAATCAGTTTCAACCTGAACATTGTCTTTATAAACACTTGTCAGATAATAAGTTATATCTACTCCATTAATAGGATCTACTGCTTTAACTAATGTCCTATAAGGAACTCTAGCGCTAAGATCAATTATAAATTGCTCTTTTTGTAATTCAGTCATACTTTTAATAAATTTTATTATATACAAATAAGGAAATAAAAAGAGAGCTGCTAACTCTCTACAAAATTATCTCTTACAGCCTTCTTTATATTACACTCACCATACCTTTCTATAATAAGTTTCTTCTGCTGTTTAAGCATCTCTACTAATTCAGGTTCACCATCATCATGATCAACGTACAAGGACTGATACTCATACTGTCCCATATCACCGATGATAATATCTCTAATATTTTCTCTTACATCATCAGAAAAATCAAAGTAGCAAAAACGCATTACTCCTGCAGGACCCTTGATCTTTACATAGATGTTGTTAGAGCTATCCAATATTGATGTGGAATGATAACAGTTTCCATTATCATCAATAAGATGTTTGATTTCCGTGTAAGGAACAAATATCTCTGTTAGAATAGCATCATCAAAAAGATATGTAATTGATTTAGGATCTTTAACTATATATCTCTCAAATGGATAATACTCATTAAAAACAGATAAAAATTCGCGATCGTAATCCATATCAATCAACTTTATTTGGATCAATCAATCCCTGCTTAATAAATTCTTTCTTGGCATGATGTAGCATTTCAGCCGCTCTTTCTTTTGTATACCAAGGTTCATTATACCCACTTTGATACTTACGATAAGCATATCCTGCTGCAATATCATCAAATATCTTTTCAAAATCAGATAATTCCTCGCATTCTTTGACTTGTATCTTCCCTTTAATATATACTTGAGAATCAATTCGATCGATTGGTGATTTGTCTTTTAGTCTATCAATACGATCATACATCCACTTGATATCTTCTGAGAAAGGGCCATTTTCCATTTCTTTTAAAAGAGCGTGGAGATTTTTGATATGCTTTTCATTTTCACTCAATTCTAATTCTGGAAAATATCTACTATAAAGATTTCTTATATCATCTTTAGTCATATGAGTACATAAATAATTTTCATCAATATGATCTAGAAAATCTTTTATATCTCCAACTATTTCTTTGTATTTCTTTTCGTAATCCATTTTATTTTCCAAGCTCTTCTTTTAATTTATTAAACATAGCCAACTTTGTACGTCTCTCCCTTTCTTCTTGTTCCTTTTTTAATCGCTTTTCTTCCTCTTCATAGTCACGATTTTCTTGATCTACTATTTTATTAAGATCTTCATCAGACATAGTAAGATATTCTAAGGGAAAGTTTCCACTATGTACCTCATGATACTGATAAGATCCATATTCATCACCTTCCCAACTAACGCTGTCACCATCTATTCTGAATTGATCAGCATAGTTTATATTACCATATTGGCAAGTTTGCTTCTTAGATTTTCTAAGAATACGAGAGACACGTTCTGCATCTTTCTCAAACTTACTATAAAGTTCTACTAATTGACTTAATTCTTCCTTATTCATATATCATTTAAATTTGTACATATCTTTGGGCGCCTCTAAAGCAAGACCCTTCTCTATAAGTCCTCTATAATCGAAATGATGAGAGTTTAGCCAATCCATAAAATTAGAAACGGCATCCTCGGCTATTCCAGGATATGGAGTATTGCAGAAACATAAGTCATTATATTCCTCAGCCTCCTGCTCTGTCATACTCGACATTGGACGAAGATATGGTAATATAGACCATTCCTCTATATCATAGCAGTCATAACACCAATCAGATTTATCTGGAGTTCTTGCCCTAAATAAAAGACCTTCTGGATCTATTCCAACTAAAATTTTACTTCTTTCTCCTTTTATTCTGCATTTAACCCCATAAGGTAGTCTTGCACAAAGATCTTTAATTAATAGCTTTTTCTCTTCTTCTTTCATCTAAATAATCTATCTGGATGAATAATATTATTACAACTAACTGAGTTTATTTTTCCTTGAAGATATCTCCAACAGTACCAGTATCTTTTCAGTCTTTCTAAATCTTCATTTTCTAGACTTATAAGTCTTCTAATATCCATATTATCTTCAAGATCATATTTCTTTACTAATCGAGCAATATCGTTTCTGTTAACCCGCTCTATAAAATCGAAATAATATTTTTCGTCTTTTCTTCGAGTTATAGCAATAACAGCTTCAATTATTTCAGAATCAAATCCCTCCTTTTCTAAAATCTCTGGTGTGCAATCTGTATCCTCTAAAAGATCATGAAGAAGAGCTACAATATAAGCCTTGTCATAATACTGACCTAATATTGAACTTTTATCTTTCACGACCCTCTCCTTTTCTAAATAGACTGCATTAGATACACGTTCAAGGTGTCCAATATATAATTTTCCACCTTTATCCATTTTATTTTCAAAATATTTCTTTGCTAGGTCATATGCCTTATTGGTCATTTTCCTAGTTTCTATTTCTTTTTCAAACTTGGCATCCATATCATAATTAAGGAAATAAAAAGAAAAGGCTATCTTCTCAGACTACCTTCTCTTCCATGATTTATTCAATTCATCAGTTATTTGCTTTTCTTGCCTCTGTATACTTTTTCCAATCCTCTTTACACAGATATAAGTCCTCTTTGATTCTTATATTATCTGAAATATCGAATACAGCTTTCTCCAACCAATCTGGAGTTTTATCGGAATAATCTATATAATGATTTCTAATATAACTAGAATCTGACTCTTCATCAAGAAATATATCATCCAGGTTTCTCATTGAATGATCTTCCCTTATAGTATCTCCTTCTTCGTTAACAATGAAATACTCTTTTCCAGGATTATCCAATAAGACGACTTTCTTCATTGTAACCTTTTCTGTTTTTGTAAAAGGCATCATAACACCAAATGTAATAAAACTTACAATAATTGTTATTCCACCTGACATAAAAGCTGCTTTTCCCAACGAAGTATCTTTATCGTTTCCTTTTTTAGCAAAATAAACTGCTAGTACTATAAAAAGTATCGTTAATAATAACATAATTTATTCCTCCCAAGTTATAAATGGACAATTCTTTTTATATATGTCATAATAAAAGAACCCTGCAATAAGTTTAATGAATTCTCCTATTCCCTTTAGGATTCCTTTAAAAGGTATCAATATCCAAGAGAAGACATAATAAGGCAACATAACAATCCAAGAGTCTAAGAACTTAGCTGCGGTTGAATTATATGATATTGTTCTGTTCTTAACTGACTTAGCATGAGAATTATATACTACCAGTCCCATTATCACAAATACACCTGCAATAATAACAAGTATGAAAATACCAGCCATTATAAGGAACTGAAAATACCCATGCCAAGAACCTCCATCAAAAAGTTTAGCTAAGAGGCTATTCAGCGCTAATACTATCAAAAGAGTAACGAATACACTCATTACCCAAAGCCAAATTCCTTCTGCTATCCAGGACAATGGTGTCTTAACCTGTTTCCAAGTCAAGTTTCCTCCCAAACTAAACACAAATGCAATAACTTTCCATAAACACCAGAAAGGAAATATTGTTATACTTCCTACGACAGCCCAAAATAGAGGGCATAGATTAGGGAAGTCTTCATAAGTTGCTCCCCACATAAAATGCATGAACTTAATATACCATGCATCTTTCTTTAAGTTTACTCCGTCTTTAAACATCGTTCTATACTAATTCGTAATATAATTCATGATCTGTGTCATCCAAGTAGGCAATAGCGGACATAACTTCCTCTTCTATTCCTTCCTTAGGATCGTTCAAGAATGTCAGGTCTTCTTCTAGTTTACAGTCATCGTAAACCTTTTGAACTAAGGACCACAATTCTTCAACTCTAGGGTTCTGAATATACTGAATAAGTGGATTAATAGGTTCGTCGTTTGCAAAACCTACTGCGGCCACATCAGTACTCAAAAGATCCACTGTGTTATCTACGACAAATTTATTCCCTTTGATAGAGAATTGTCTTAAGACTACACAAGTTCCCATATCAACCTCTTGTATTAGGTCAATAATTAACTTTCCGAGGTCATCACAGCTTAAGTAAGTTTTTCTAATTTGGGCCTCTTCTATGATCTGGTCCAACTTTGCTTCATCTTCGATCTTACCAATCTGTTCCAATAACTGATACTGCGTCATCTTTTCCATTATGCTATAGGTGGATTATTATCTTTATCCCAAAACCATACTGCTACAGTCATGGCTATGAATACTGCTAACCAAAATCCCCAATCGATTCCCATTAATAGATTTCCTCTTTAAGTATGTTATAGATTTCCATTCTCTGAGTATCATCGAGAGGACTTTGTTCACCATTCCAAGGTATCTGTTTGCCATTATAGACAAAGTAGTATTGGTCTGGTTCACTACATCCAAATCCCGTTCCATACTTGCCTAAGTTAATCTGAACATATTTTCCCGGCTCAAAATACTTAGGAAATTCTTTCATAGCATTTTTAACCAAGTTTTTCATTGCCTTGTTATAAGCATTGATTATATTATCCAGAGTTACTTGTGCCTTATGTCGAATTTTATTTATAAAAATTTCAACTTTTTGCAGATCGGAAAGCGGACAATTTGGATCATCCCATGCACAACTTTGATTTCCAAGAACTACCCATAATTGGTCATCTTTCTTGCCAATTCCATCACAGACTCCTGGAATTTTATACTGAAGGAAACCATTCTCTTCTAGTACTTTCTTCAAAACCCTCGTAGAATCTCCTACAAGGTTAAACATACCTATATCCCTATTATGAATGATATGTCTAAATTTAATTCCGAAATCTCTCATTGTATTATCTTTAATTGTTTATTCTTATAATCCAATTGTAAGGTTCCGAGGCGACCTAATACGTCTTGTCCCAATAAAGCAGGTGCATGAATAGCTGGACTGACAACGGCCTGAATATCAGAAACCTCAATATTACCTACTTGGATTTTAGGAATAATCAATGCGATTTTCTTATGCACCTCTCCTTCAGCATTTGTTGTAATAACGCTATCAGGAAGAATGCTATTATCATTGAGCTTATTCTGTTTAATCAAGTAATAATATTCAATTGGACTAATCTGGATTCCACTACAACCAGTATCTAGGATGAATCTCATTGGAATATCACAAACCACAACAGTGACATAATGAACTCCATCTTGTTCTGTCAAAGGAATTACAATACTACTATCATTCTCTAAGACGTCCTCAACAACTTGAATAGAATCTACTTTTGTCGTATCTTCAGGAGCTTTGCCAAACTTAGATTTTAGTTCTTCTGCTCCTTTCATTATCGTTTCCGGCATGAAAGCGGTCAATCCCCACAGAATAAGTCCTATGAATATTAAGAATATGATCGTTTTCACTAAACAGCCACCTCTATTATTTCTTGCCATCTTCGTCCTTAGATTTAATGATTTCTGTAATTTGAGGATTCTTTGTCTTAATCAAGGTATAAGCATTCATTGCCTCTTCCCAAGTTTCAAAGTAAAACTTATAGGTTAAGCTTGTCGTCTCCTCTTTTCCTTGAGTCACTTTCTTTCCAAGAAGTATGAATTTTACTTCATGTCTTCTGAAAATCTTCTTATCTTTTATGTAGAAGGGTTCTGCAGCTGAAGTATAGTCTGCGCCTCTAGAATAGTAGTTAAGATTGTTCAGTAAACTCTCATTATCTGAATAATATTTATTACCATATGCTCCGCGACCTGAAGACATGTGCCAGCCTTCTTTTTCTACTTTCTTTTTTCTTTCTACACGCTTAGCCTCACTCCACCAATGTTTCTTAACTTTTTCCAAGTAAGACTCTTCTACTTCTTTAGTACTCCATACAAAACCTTTATATTCCTCTTCTTCTGTTAACGTAAGCTGGAATACGTTGTTTTCTAAATTAATACTTTCAAATAATCTCATATTATTTTGTTTAAGTTTATTCACTATTAAGGAAAAGAAAAGGAAGACTATTTTGTAATCTTCCCAATTTCTTTATCAAGTTCCTCATCTGTCATATTCAGAACAATACTATTATAATACTGTTCTGCATCTGATTTCTTAAGCTGTCTCCTTAAATTTCTTTCTATTACAAGAATTGCTAACTTATCGTAATCTGTCATAAGTTTCTCTTAATAATTTTCTTAATGCTTCTGGAGTATTTTCAACTGTTCCTTCCAAGACAGCATCTTTTATTGTCTGCTTAAGAATTCCAACCTCTCTACACGGAGTCAGGTTAAACATTGCCATAATTTCGTTTCCATCTATACAAGGTTGGAATAATCGCTTATAATCTCTAGCCTTAAGATCCTCAAACATTTCATGGAGTCTAACAAAATGTTGACCTATTCTCTGTCTTTTCTCTTCATTCTTTGTTGTTAAATCAGATTCACAGAGTATCATTAAGTCATCTATATCATCTCCAGCATCATACAGAAGTCTTCTAACGGCTGAGTCTTTAATTTCATGCGTACTAACCATTGAGGGTCTCATATGCATATCTACCAATTTTTTAACATACTCCAACTTATCATCAAGAGGGAGTTTGAGTCGGCGGAATATTTTTTCAACCATCACTGCTCCAGTATGTTCATGTCCTGTAAATGACCAACCTTCAACAGGATCAAATCTTTTACAAGGCTCTTTTCCAATATCATGAAGAAGAGCAGCCCATCTTAGCCAAAGATTATCAGAACGTTTAGCTACATTTTCAAGAACGACCGTACTATGCCAATAATTATTCTTGTGATGTTCAATTCCTTCTCCGCCAGAATCATCTAAGATTGAAACTTCTGGTAATATTAGATCTAGGAGTCCTGTATCTTTCAATAAATCTATTCCTCGTTTAGGATCTGGAGATAGAAGAATTTTATTCATTTCTACGTGAATTCTCTCAGGACTAATGATCTTCAGCCTTTCCTTATTATCTTTGAGAGCTCGGAAAGTAACATCATCAATTCTGAAACCTAAGCGAACAGCAAATCTGATACATCTCAACATACGAAGAGGATCATCACTAAACGTAATTAATGGATCAGTTGGCGTTTTAATAGTTCCTTCCTTTAGGTCTTGTAAGCCATTAAACATATCAACTAATTCTCCATAATGTGCCCTATTCAAGCATATGGCCATTGCATTTATGGTGAAATCTCTTCTAGTCAAGTCATCTACCAAGGTTCCGTTCTCTACAATTGGTTTTCTACTTCCTCTTTCATAAGATTCTTTCCTAGCCCCTACAAATTCAACTTCTAGACCACAATAATCTACTTTAGCTGTTCCAAAATTTTCAAAAATCTGTACAGAACCGCCTGTCTTCTTTGCAAAAGCTGTAGCCATTGTTGGACCAGAACCTACTACGACAATATCTATATCGTCATTCGGTATTCCCAAAAGAAGGTCTCTAACATAACCTCCTACTACATAACATTCATATCTTACAGAATCTGCTACATCTGATAAGACTTCAAATACCTTTTCTTTTAATTCTAATCTCATATCATTAGTAAGGGCTTAGTCTGATCATCAAATGAAGTTATCTTTCCTCGCCAAATATAGGGAGGACAAAGTTTTATATTAACTACTGCATATGACTTCCTATAATCATGCTCTTCAAGTGCAGGATCCATACGTAAGTACATGTCCATCATCTCTGTCCACTGTTTTAAACCATTTTTAGAAATAAAGTTTATATGCTCCATCTCATTTTGAATTTTAGAACAACCTTGATATTCTTCTAAAAGCTCTTTCTTAATTCCAAACCAATAAGACGAACCATACTTTAATTTACTACTAAGTCGAAAACCATTAACTGGAAGTATCCCTTTCCATTTTCTAAAATTCCTATAATAGTTACACATAGCATTATACTTACCATTAACAATTAAAATCTCATTTTTAGGATACTCATGCAAGATGAACCAATTTTTTGCTCTTTTGTCAAGTTCAAATGCTTTTAAAAACGAAGAACGACTGTTAGCCATTATAGGAACACTTGGACCTGTCACTGATATATAAGGTGCAAATACTACGCTTCCTCCTCCACTAGCCATAATTCTCCATTACTTTTAATTCTCTTAACTTTCCAATATTCATCTAAGGGAGAATACTTACACTCATAAATAAACATTCCTTTAATATCAAGATTATATCGATATCCCCTCACTAAGTCATCATTCAATTCTTTTAGGCTTTGATAAATAGGAAATCCAGCTCTTTTGTCAGGCGGAACTTTAAATTCCGTATATCTACTTATCCACTGAATAGAATATGCAATATATAGTTTAGGATACTTAATTCTATCTTTTAGCCTTGTACTATCCATTAAAACTACTCCTGGCTTAATTGGGTCTAGGATCAATGCGCTAACTCTTTTATCATAAACTCTTTTAAGCTCATTCGTCTCACAATCAAATACAAAATAGAATTCTGTATAATCTTCCATAATTTAAAATGGTAAATCACAAGCATCGATATCATCTTTAACTTTCTGAGCATCAACTTGTGTAAATATCCAACAATATCCTTTTCCATTGAACTTTCCTTCTAGAATAATTGGATATTTCTTTCCTTCTCCCTTGACACGATCAACATCATTAGATGATTTTGTTATCGCTTCATCATAAGTTTCATATAATAAGTAGCTATTAAACCAGGATCTTCCAAGGTCTTCTGAATCATAATAAGCTAGGTATAATTTTTTCTTAAGTTTCAGAGCCTTTTTTCTATTAGAGGGTCTAAAAACAATCTCAAAATTTGAAACGGCGGGATTCTCTACTTGAAATTTAACCACATCTTGCCACCTAGAATACATTCCAATGGGTTTATCGCCTACCATAACAACCCAGAATCTAACTTCATAACTTGACCAATAGTAATCTCCAATTGCAAAAGTTACAGAAATAGGCGAGAAGTAGGAAGATAATCCTTGAGGTTTACTCATTGGTCGAACAGTTGCAATATTACCAGCAAAAGAACTTACATAAGAAGCTATAGATGCATTAAAATATTTATTAGCCAAGTTTGAACTTGTAGGACCCGGAATAATTTCTTCTGGCTTCTTTTTACCAGTTATTTTATTCCACCACTTCTTATACCAGGGCTCTTTTAGAATCTCCTTTTCTACAGCTTTCTCCATAACAGATTTTGGAACTCCTGTAATATCACTAAATTGTTTCCAGCGCTCTTCTATATCCTTGCTGATCTGAGATATAGTAGAGTCTGGATCTTTATTTTTCGAATTATCAAATATTGTTTTATATTTCTTCATAACATTAATAAGGTGAATCCAGGAGACAAAAAGAAAAAGGGTTTATTTTCCCTTCTCCTTTTCTTTGTTGTACTCCCTAGCAATAAATTGTTCACAAGCATCAATAGCCTCAATCTGCTTTTTAGCTAGTACGTAATCTTTTCTAGAGAGTTTCTTAATCTCTTCACGGGCAAAATACTTGAATTCTCTAAGTATAAATCTCCCGTTTCCATCGTCTCTTTTTAGCACTGCAGCTCCTTTAGCTCGTATCTGATTTTGGATCAATTCAGCGGCCATATCAAACATACCTCCACTATGCTTATAATACAGTGCTTCGGTATTGTCTCTAAAACTACCTCTGATTAATTTGTATCCATTCTTAATAGCCAAACTACCTGCTGCCAATACTGCAATTCCTTCTATTATCATTGTTATTGTGTACGCCCTTTATAGCGCACGTTAGTGTCTGGATAAACGTCTATTTAAGAATCTTTAGTTCTAATCACCGTTTCGGCTTCTGAATATAATAAATATTCTTTAGCTTCTTCAGACTAAGATAATTCACTGTTGTAAACACAATGTGAATATACTTAGCTACGTTATGCAATTAGAACCATACTAATATTACCTTTTAAGATATAAAATGTAGATTTATATTAGTATGACCTTCAAATATACGTTTTTGTTTTGTGTTAAAGGTTAGAGGGTTACTTTCTTTCACCCTCTTCCTCTTGTGAGTCCATCCAGTCTTCAGCTTTATCAATCATTCTATACTGAAATGCTTGAATCAGCTTAACAATCCCAACTACCGCTAAGACTGCGACTAAGAGTCCTCCGAAAATTTTCTTCGTTTTAGTTTTCATAAGTTTCCTAAAATTTATATTGTTATAGAATATTTTCATGTCTAGGCCGAGTTCCCCTATTTCCCGGCATTAAAAAGTTTGTTACGACGGCCCTTAAGGACCTTTCTAATTTCATCTTCATCCAGATGATCTACGAGTAGCAATGCTGCCGCCACTCGATCTTTACAACCAATTCGTGTCATAGTCTTTATCCTCCTCTCTTACTTCTCTCCAATTGACCCAGTTATAAGCAGTTCGGTATGATCTCTTAATCAAAAACCAAGCCGCATAACACACTGTCCATATAGTGTTTGCAATTAAGACGATAATAAATACTATTCCTAAATATACATTCTTCATGTTTATTGCTGTTAAATTGTTTCACGAGGGCTTTTTGTGCTCTTGCCCTCTTAAAGGTTTTATACCATGCTTCAATATGGTCTTTACACCAATAGAAGCTCACATTTAATAAAATTAATGGAAATAGCACTACGATCAGTACCCATTCCAAAACAATAATCCACCATGACTCTTTCTTCATAGTTCTCCTATTTTAAGTTATTATAAATGTCACGGGTGAGATTTCTATACCCACCCAAAGTTAGTAGTTGTTAGTACTACGCCGGCTGCTTAGCTGCTCGTTCTTCCTTACGATCTGCACGCTCCTCCTGCCGGATCTCTTTTCTCTCACGATAGCCCAGGTAATTCTTTACCATATAGGCTGTTGCAATTGCCAATACGTAGAAAAAGCCATCGCCTCTTCCTTTCAAAAACTCGTTCATAATTCTCCAGTTTTAAAATTAATATTCTTGTTAATTGTAATTCTCGTGTCACGAGCCCGACTATTTCTGTTCAGGCTCTAAGGTTTGCTCTTCCTCATCTTTCTCGTCTCTCCACATTACCCAGTGGAAAAGCTTACGAGGAAGAAGCATAAATGTTGCTGCGATAATCACCAGTAATGTACCGGTGTCATCCTTAAACTGACTGGCTCCCATTGATGCCAGCACAATGAGTACGATGATGCAAATAAACTTTACGATATTGCATGCCATTGTCACACTCTTTCTTCCTTTATACTCATACTTTGCCATAATTCTTTTACTTTAAATGTTAATATGTCAATTAAGTTAAAATGTATGCCTTCAACTTCTCTTTGAAGGTCTTTTGAATCTCCATTATATTTCACCGTGAACCTCAGAGTAATTTCTTTCAGTTCCGCCCTCTTCAGGCATTAGTTCCATATAATAACTGGGCTGTATACCTCAGTCCCGGATCATCCACTCTAGTACTAAGTGGTTTAGACTATACAGGTCTATACCTCTATTCCTAGTTCACCAGGGATCCCTGGTTACTGTGTTTTGATAAGGTCCTGTCATAAGTTTATCACCTACCGGCTTCTTATCGCTTCAGTACCTTTTTCAGGTCTGATTTTTCATTTTAATTCTTTAATTTTTAGTTATGTCCCTGCCCGTTTTATTTTAAATTTGATTTAGGCTGGGACGTTAATATGTCCTAACACTTTTTAACCTTTACGCTCAAGGCCTATTCACTATCATCAAGTATAACAACCCCTTGACTTTCCTCTTGTTCTAGAGTAAGATAGCTATTCCGGCTATTTTTACATCGCCCTGACGATGCTAAGCTCATCACACTTAGTTATCCTTATATGAGTCCCCCGGACCACCTTCAGTATCATATAATTTAGCAGTATTCGTTCAACTGCATGAAAAATATTGGATATACCTAAATTCCATTAGATATATCCTTAAGGTAAAGCCTACGACTACAGGATTCGAACCTGTGATCTTCCGTTTTCACTCAGAATTGACGGATGTTCTAGCCGCTAAACTAAATCGTTTCTTTACATATATAAGGCTTTCATGGCTTTTGAGACGGTCGATTTCAGAGGGTAAAAAATACGGGTCTTCAAGGTCAAATTCGTTAAAATTCTTCCTCAAAGCCCGCACCAAACTAAACTTAAAACAAAAACTAAAACCATTTATGTTGTTGAACTAATTCTTTAAGCTCAATATTTAATTTACTGTGTTTCTTTACTTTCATATCATATTTAAGGGAAAGAGGGGATTTAAATTTTCCCCTCTATTATTAAACGTCTGAATACTTCTTCATTAGTCTGCATGCCGCAAGCCCCAGGGTGTCCACCTGCTCCATGTCCATAGGTCTCTTTTACATATTTTCCAAGATCAAAATCTATTCGACCAGGCTCTGCATAAAGTCCTATTGCAAAGTATGGATTTCCGTTTTCATCAGTCTTCCTATTTGCAGTTACATAAACATCATAATCATTTAAGACAGATGCAAATATTCGTGATCCAAAATTCTGGGTCAACATTGCAATGCCTTTAAATTTTCCTGCTACAGTAACTGGAAAAGCGTAAGACTTAACTGCATATCTAAATTGGGATTCTTCATAATCTTTTAGAAGCTTTCCTTCAGATATAATACTCTGCAAGCATTCTTCGCTAAGAACATAATCAAAATTCTGATAAATTTCCTGAAAATTAAGACCCCACTTTGCCTTAACACCAATTTGAATAGGAACAACCAGACCTTCCCAATCAAAGCGTCTTTTATCCCAGACATCATATGCTCCAAGATATTGAATTAATTCTGGGCATTCTTGTTTACCAAAGAAATATTCCCAAGTTAATTCCACAGCAGCAGTACCATTTCTTCTAAGACCCTCCATTTGACTATAACCAAATTTTTCGGAATCTGAGATAGCTGTTCCATGATGATCTATCCAAACAACATCTTGTGTAGAATATAATTTCTTCATAAATTCTCCAGGGAAACTAATATCTACCATATAGAGCTCATCATAGTCAATTGTGTCTAGTTCAGGCATAGGATCACCGTATGTCCAGCCGCATGGTATAATTTCTTCCACATCATTTCTTTGCTCTAGCCATTTTCTAAGAATACAGTATGAAAAAACGCCATCTGCATCAACTCTGTGAAAGAATGTTAAAATTTTCTTCTTATTCATAAACTAACTTTCTATACATTTCATTAAATAATCTTCTTGCTACGCGATCGACTGTCTTAACTGCTATGTCATAGTCAATTCCACAAAGCCAAGTAACAGGCTTTCCTTTATTTTCCTCATACCAAGTACCAATCTTATAACGCAGTAATTCATATTCTATGTGATCCCTCCAAGCAAATCTTTTATTCAGTAAGGAAGGCTTCATTTTGATTACCTCTTCTCTAGGAATTCCATAATCATATAAGAACATTCTAACTGTCTTATGCTGATATCCATTTCTTTCTACAAAAGCTTTAATATCTTCACCAGTCAGCCAGAAAGTACAAGTTACTCCATTCATAATTTCTTATAGGATGGAAAACTATAAACTTCATTTTCCTGAATAGCTCCTGAATCAAGCATGACTCTAACTGCCGAATATCTTTCATTGGCAATCTTTAGAGCAGCATCTTTATTTGAAGCTATTACCCAGAACGTGAAATTTATATCGCCAGTTTTATCATTCTTATTTATCCAGATTGCATTTCTTTTGCAATCCTTATACTCAAAGTCATATTCATTGATACCATCGCCCACATATTCTGTCCACCAAAATACCTGGCCTTTTGGAATATCTTTGAAACGACTAAGATTCATAAAGCCATCACTAACCTCTCTAGTGACCTTCCAGCCTAAGTTATCAAGGTTAGTAGTTTCATCATCAGTGTCCCATTCACTTACCGTCATGTCTCCTTCCCAACCATCATCCTTAGCCGCTTCTATAAATTTCTCAGCTAAGTCTTTTGAAAGGAATTGTTTAACTATATGCCAATCAGAATAAGATCCTTTTGATACCATGTAAATTTTCATACTAATCTTCTTTTTAATTTATTAATTAAAATGGAGCCAGCTACTTATCACAAGCAACTAACTCCCTCTTCAATGACATGAAAATTTGGTTTATCAATAGTCAAGTTCGCCACGGTACATAGTAACCCTTTGTCTAGGCTGCTGTACCAAGAAACGATACTCACGATTTCCACGATGACTGTAGAACCAACCATCCTTTTCTTTATAGATTTCTCCATAATTTTCAGTAACCATACCTACATGAAGCTTGGTTCCTTTAACTCGGATGGTATCATTATAGACATGGAACTTCTGTCTAAGATAGTCTTCCATATAATGTACCTCTTCGGCTTTTGGCTGTTCTACTGGCATTCCTTCTATTGCTTTATTGCTGCTACTACCCTTAACGGCTGCTGCAACTGCTTTCTCAAGGTCTTTAACAACCTGCTTCTTTTCAGGTGATTCAGTTCCCTCTTCATCGCGATACATAGAAGTATCCTCCCATTCATCAACAGGATCATCCCAGTTCCAACTACGATCATGCTTCTCAGGAATAAACTTCGTGAGATATGACCATGTGACTGGCTTATCCTTTCGACCAAATTTCTTGATGAACTCAACAGCGGCTTCGAATCTGCTCTCTGCCAACTCAACATTCTCGCCATCATTAATCTGATAATACAACATATCCATATAGGTAGTTGCAATAGAGAGGTTGAGGTTGTTGCTATCATCAATACGTCCGTGTATATTGGCCTCATCTACAATAGCCTTCAATGTATCAATTGTACTGATTTCCAATGACTCCACAAGACTAAGAACACTTTCCTTTGCCTCAGGATGTTCAAGATTATCAGCAATATACTCATTAATGGCTTTTGCACTAATATTACCAAATGATTGAATATAACGAATACGACCAGGACGACCTATAAGATTTTCATTAATATTGAGGGTGTTCGTAGTCAGGATATACAATTTTCTGCTCTTATTAGTAACACCATCAATCATCTTGAGAAGGATTTGTGAAGCATCAGGATCATCATTTCGATAAGTCTTCTCTGCTTCATCGATCAGAACGACACACTCAAACTCCAATGAACTAATAAACTCTAACATACCAGGAATGTAATATGAAACTACAATAACTGGAATCTCAAGCATGTTACATAGAAGTTTGGCACTGATTGTTTTTCCCGTGCCTTTAAGCCCATTAAGGATTATGCCTAAATTCTGATCTTTCTTCTCAAAGTAAGGATTATTCCAAGTATCCTTAACCTTCTTCATAAACTTATCAACTCCCAAATCATAAATTTTGAAAGGGAATTCAAACTTATCACCAACCTTTTGGAGACCTAAACGACCATCCATTGGATTAGGATTCTTGACCAAGTTAAAGATACCTGGTCCTGGTGAGGGATAAAGTTTAAACGATCCATTTATAGGATAAAATATTCCTCCCTCAATAAGCCATTTCATACTACTCATATTCGTACTTTCCGTCTAATAAGTTATACATATCTATATAATCGACGCCACAAGTATGAGCAGCGTCTAAGTCTCTACTACTAAGGCCCCATCTTCCTGAATGAGTACCTATATACACAATCTCGTCTTTGTTATTTTTCCAGTCCTTAATCGCTCCAGCCAAGGATTTTTCTTTTGCTGTCCACTTTTGCATTTGATGGAGAAAACATACACCTCTTCTCCAATCTAGTCTAAAGTAAGTACTAAGACATCTGGTAATATAATCTACGGTAGCTTGTCTGCATGAAGGATCGCCCAATGACGGCAATAATTCAGCAGCTGGGAAAATCACATATACACGTTCAGGAGCAAATGATGCAATCTTATCCCAAACATCAAATTTAGGCTTCAAATCGAACATTGCTCTCGGCATTATATTTGGTCTTCCTCCACTATCCCAAGATTCATATAAACAATCTAAGAGATCACAAATAACTGCCCGCTTTCTTGTATTGCGTGGTATTACAGTTTGATTAGGTTTCTCTTCTACTGCAGGCTTAGCTCCCCAACCTGAACCTCCAGACCAGAAAGATCCACCACTACCTCCAGGGGACCATGTCTTTTGAGGTTCTTCCTTTTCCCATGGTGCTTTTGCTTTTGTACCACTGTTCCAAGGACTGCTACCACTGCTGAAAGGATTTGCATTACTCATTCTTTCCTGCTGCCTCCTTTCTTCATATTCTTCTCGTTCATTGTCGAGTTTTTCATTAAGTTGTTCTTGTTCTTCCAAGAGTTTTTCGATTCTGAGCTCATCTTCATCTATTTCTTCGACAAAGACATCATCATCGTCCTCCTCTCTTGGATAACCTGTATAATCCGGTGCTAAATATTCTTTATTCTGGTCTTCAGATCCCATATCAAGGATTACCTACTGAAAAACTACTTAAAATATTTCCCCAAGCACTACTATTTGCTGATGCTTGTGCTTTTTGATCTTCACTATCAGCCTTTTCTTTAGCCTCCATCTCTGCCTTAATTTCATCTTCAGCATTGGGATTATAGTTGGCATTTGCTAGAAGATCCTGCAGCAAACAAGTATTATTCTTAGGACTACATTTACTATGCTCCTTATTGTACAACGGACAGGTATCACTACAAACGCTATCAATAACATCTGTAACTCTGACATATCCATTGTTCTTAATCAGAACTTCATAGACATTTTGGAAATCATATAAATTTTCCTCTATAGTCCCAGCTTCTGGAATATAAGTCTGAAGATCCTTGTTCTTAGCATCATCGTCATCACCTAGGTTTGCACAGAAATCCATGAAGCTTGATTCTTCATCATCAGGACAACTTGGATCTCTTAGTTTCGAACAGAGTTTTCCACCATAAGGGCAGACTGTATCACAAGCCATTTTTCTCCCTTCTGGCATCTTAACTACTGGACGAAATTGCAAATACCTAGTACCATTTTCAGTTTCAACTTTAACTCGTCTCAATTTTTCTATCATAATTCTTTACGAATTTTATTTGTTATATTTAAGGTGTTTGCCCCAAGAGTGTTTCACAACAGTCAGTGGGGTTTGCGATTTTACATTTAACGCAATTCTGGTTTTAGTGTTCGTTCCCTTCAGCAAGCCATCTTTTTAGCTTTCTTCTATCTGCTGGAATAACTTGCTGGGAAATTGTCTTTATCTGATTTTCAAACATGATCCTAACTTGTTCCTTGGTATAGGAAATTCCATTCTCAAGTGTTATCACATCCTGTATCATTTTCTTCCTTGTATTTTTGGTTAAACTTTTCTTCTGTTAAAGCACTAAACTCTAAATTAGTTTCATTCATTACAACCATCATTCCTTCCACTATCCGAATATTTCCCGGTAGGGTAGCATGGAATTTATGATATGGCTTAAATGAACTACACTTTATATTAGTAAGTTGACTGTCTGTAAATAAGATCAAATCAGCAAGAGTAGGTCGCTCAAACTTCATTGCCTGAACGACTTCTCCTGTCTCAATGTCAACGTACCTTTTAGACATTTACATTTGTATCTTTGAATCTCCACTTAACATCAACAGACCTATTCGGATCTTCAAACAACTGAACCCTAGCCTTCTTCTTTCCAACATAAGGTTTCTTAGATTCATAGAAGTTAGCCACTTTTGACATGATAATTTGGAACTTCATATCACGCAGCTTATTATTAGCCGACTTATTGAATGCTTTCCACTTATCAAGATCCCAAGCCAATTTATCGATGTTGGCGAGAATCCACTCAAGGTTTGTTCTATTGACAGCATTTTTAACACAATTCTTATCAATGGCGCCATCCTTTACATAGCTGCGGATTGCTGAGAAGACTTGGCCAGAATCTGACGGAACTCTCTCAATACTAGTAAGAAGTTCTGTAGTCTGATAATTTCGACCTTCTCTCACACCAATCTCATTCTGTGGATAATACTTGTCGTCAAAAATTCCGAGTTTCCTGAGGAATAACTCCTGAGGGCTAATATTCTTTTTGCTCTTAGTCTTTCGAACATAAGACTGATTCTTCTTCAGATTGAGATAATCAATTGCCATATTAGACACGAACAGATCCATCTCAGCACTACCTAAGTCATCAGAATCAAACTTCTTCATATCCCCTTTGCTAATGACGGGAATCGAACTAAGATCTAGGAGAAGACTATTCTTGTAAATTAGCTTCATTTTAATACATCCGACAGCACGAAGTTTATGTGCCAATTTGTCAGATACTTTGGCAGCTATAAGAGGCATGTTCAAGACACCATCCTTAACCAGAGAGAATGTCTTAATACACTCAAGATTACGACGTGGACCTGGCTTGACTCCAAGATCATTCTCAGGAACCGTTACATCAACATAAGACGTAAACTGAAGGGACAGGTTTGCACGAGTCTTATTTCCTACTAGGTTATGAATTTCTTGCCACTGATCCTCTACAACCTTAACTTCCTCCGGCCTCTGTTTTTTGCTGGCCGTAATTCTCTCGTATGCACCAATCAGGTCTGGATCTGTCAAAATCTTTGCATGATCTTCCACCAAATCCTGAACAAGGCGATAGATGCTATATCTCCTACCCTTCTTATAAGCACAAGGATAATGAGCTGCAATATCAACCTCAGGCTGCCACATATTATTTGCTACAATCTGGACACACTCTTTCTTGAAATTAATAATATTCTCACTTCCATATGTCTTATAGAACATCTTAATAAGTGGCTGATCCTTTGTAGCCAATACCAATGCCTCTACAAGCTCTAAGAAATACATAGGAGCACCTGATAAACACATAAGAATCAGGTTAAGATCCTCTCTTTCGTACTGCTGAGGTTGATTTCTAACTTTTGTCTTCTCAACAGCCAAGAGATGTGCCGATTGATTTACTATACTGCTTTTTCCAGAAGTATCATATCTACGGACACTCTGATAATCTGCTCTATCATATCCTACTAAGAATTGATAGGCCATTCCCTTTTTATTAGGGAGATTAAAATTCTCTCGTCCTGGAATAACATCATAGGACACTACTTTAAATCTCGATCCGCTAATTAAAACTTCTTTCATATTGTTTTAAGTTTATTTTAACACATATATAAGAAAATGAAAGGTAAAATCCTTATAGGTGAAGATATAATAACATTTATATGGGAAAATATTATAAGTGGAATGAAATTACGTACGAGATGATGAAAGACATCTTTACTAGTTTCGTGAAGAGAGAGGATTGGACTAAAGGGAAAATCCTAGAGGTTCAAGATCCTGTGGCCTTAAAAGAAGGTACGCATGAAAGAAGAATGTATATTGGGTCTTGTATAAACCTCAGAGATTTTATGGCTTATGATGAGCCATTTATAACAGTCCTAGAAAGACTTTCCGAAAAGAATAAAGTCAAAATGGAAGACTTTTTCGAGAATGGAAATGGAATTAGTATATGTATTCTGGAAGATAAAAATCCTACTATAATTCCACTATTTGCCGAGGATGCACAATGTCAAATCATTATGGCGACTTGTTTTGGAGATCCCTTTGCCGAAATTGACAAAGATATAAAACTTGATACTAGCCAGGCAAAGTGGTATGTTAAAGATGAGAAAGGAAAAAGAATAATTGATCAGAGGCCTTGTAGTTTCAGAAATTATACAAACAAAGAAAGATTTATTAGAACTAGGACTGTGGACTATGATACTTGGTTCCAGAATATAATGAATTACCTAGAAAAAGGAAAACAACTCGAAGCTTGCGAAGAAGATTTTAAAGCGGATGAGTTTGAAATAAAAAAAGAAGGAGAGGCATAATAACCTCTTCTCTTTTTATTTTTTTTAATCATCAAGAATTATGTATTTATGGACTACGTTCTTGTTGATGTAAATATACAACTTATCCTCGTTGGAATGATTATATGTACTACTTACTGTAACATATTTTCTCATCCAAATAGTTAAGTCATTATATGGTTCTTCCTTTTCCCAAACTCTCCTTGCATAGTCCATACTTATTAATTTGACTTCTGGTCTCTCAATGAGAGTATCAACGAGAAATACATGATCTCTAAGAATATCTTTCGTCTTGAATACACCACCGTCTTTCTTCATCTGAATTATCATGACCAATTTATCACTTTGTCCAGATGAATTTAAGATCTTATAAAAATCTGTTCCTTTCTCATTGCTGGCTAAAGGAAGAAGCCAACCAATTTCATAAGTTTTATGTTGACTAGCCCATAAATCTCTTGCCGCTTCTTCAGCCTGACATGATTTTATTGAACCAACTATCCATGCTCCGGCAAACCATAGTCCTGCACCGGCACCTCCTAAAGATACTATCCAAATCAAGAACCTATTAAGCTTTTTTATAAACTTGCCTAATTGATCCCATAACCACTGATACCAGCGAACATTATTAACTTTAGATTCTCCTTCAGTCATTTTACTATAAAGATTGTTCCGTGAATATAATTTGGAATACTATCTTTTGGAATATAAATATATAGTTTTCCAAAACCATCTGGATGATTATTGATAAATCGAATTGGATCATTTTGAGTTCTGCCATCATAGACATAAGTTGCAAAATCCCAAGAATCCAGGATTAACTTATTCTGATCTGGCTTATCCACAAAAATTATACAATCCTTATGAACATTATTAAGCATGTACATACCTTCATCCTTCTTTGATCTTACCATCATAGTCAAAGCGCAATATGAAGTATCTGTTGTTTTTGCTTTAATAATTTCTTCAAAAGTAGCTCCAGAAATTGTATCAGGGTATTCTAATAAGGAGCCAACTTCAATCTTATAGTTGCTTTTGACCCAAGCTTCTCTTTTAGCATCTTCCTCATTATCTTCTCTGATGCAAGATCTGACACAACCACCTAAACAGCCTAATATTACTATGACTACTATAATCCAGAAACATCCCCATCGATGTTCATCTGCCTCATAATCATCTATAAAGTAATCGTATAAACTTTCGCCCATGGCTTTGAGTCTATCCCAAAACCACCGACAAATCTTTTCCCAGATATTATAACTCTTTGTTCCGCCTTCGTTCATGACATTCTAACTATTATTGTTTCTACGTCTATATCACAATCAGGACAATGTGTAGTATATCCTTCTCTTCCAGCTAATACCATCCAAGATTCAGGATTAGAACAGAAATGATTCCATATTAAATGTTCAGATTTCTTTCCACACTTTGGACATGATTTGTGACCGGGTTTCCGCATCGAAATGTCTACTCCTTCAAACATATTAACGTTTATTATTTTTCATTATTATGTACTTTCCAATACTATCTTTGGGCAAACATAGAAGAACTTTGTTATTTTCATCTTCATCACAGTCATACCCCTTTAACTCCTCTTCTATAAACTTAAAGATATCTCCTTTAGGATTATAAGTCTTGGAAACTAAACGAACTTGGAATTGGTCAATATCCGATAGCTCAACGTTTCTAATACCAACCCTTACGTATTTCAAAGTACCTAAACTATCATCTTTCAATGTAAACTGAACTTCCCAACCTTGAGAATAACCATCTAAATGTTCTGCCTCAGCCTTGGCATTCATAAAGTCATTATAAGTCCAGTTCCTAGATCCAGAAAGTTCCTTTGATATTAAGTGACCTGGAAGAGCATGAATTTTAGGTTGTTTTAATTGAAGATCCTTGGCTTTTACAATCTCTTTGGCAAAGCGCTCAGGACATTCCCATTTGCATAGAACAAAATGATGAAGTCCTATGCCTAAAGCAAATCCGATCAAAATACCAAGCCAAGTACAAAAAGTCTTTAAAGGATTTCCACTACAAGAACATAAATTTATCTTTATAAGTGCCCGTCTCTCTTTCTTACTCGAACTATTCTCCATATCCGTAAAGTTTGAAATCTTTTATTCTTTGCCAAACAGAATCCGGCAAAAATGTAGTTACCTCTATTCCTTGCTTAATAACACTTCTGACATCACTACTAGACATCTCTGGTAGATCAGATTCTTCATAGCCAGGTCGAGCAACGTGAAGGAGTTTGAAATTATCTAATATCCACTCTCCATTCTTCCATTCTTTAACCTTATCGACTACATCAGTTCCACAAATCAAATACTTTTCAAACTCTATTTTCTTTGGGAATTGGTTGAGAATAGCTTGTAGTTGACGATATGAATAAGAAACCATGACACCTCCTTGACTACGTTCCATTAATGGAGTTTCATCCCAAAGAGCGTTAGTTCCTGTTCTTACAGAAGCATGATCTGATAAACCTAATTCTTTAAGCCCATCAACACACATCCAATAACGAATGCCTAGAGAAGCAGGTTTCTCTTTCTTCCATGGATTTTGAGGTGCAGGGACCATAATTACATGATCTACTAATCCCTCTTTTAAAACCTTCTCAACTACTGCAAAATGCCCTAGATGAGGAGGATCAAAACTACCTAAGAAAAATCCGTACTTCATACTACTCCTTCATTCATTTTGTTTTCATCATACATCTCCAAGAGCTTCTCATAAGTAATAGTTCCTTCCTTTGAAACTATTTCCTCTAAGACTTCTTTTGGATCTGCATATATAACATGTTCACCGTCGATAGTGAGAGGAATTGTTGTAGCATCTTCATAAGTCCAATCATCGTCCTCATCTGCAAATGCTAAACTGTCTTCCCATGATGGATATTCATTTACATCATCCGCTACTCTAAGAGATTTTGAAAGACGCTGTTTAAAGAACTCAATAAAACTAAGCTTCTCCTTTCTAACTTTCTCTTCTAATTCTCTAATTAAAGCTAATTGAGGAATTCTTATTTCTCTAACCTCTCTTTTAATAGCATCCAACTCGTAATCTGAGAATATAATGGGTTGATCTATTGGCTCGGGTTTTAATTCTTTCCAAACAGACTGAATCAACTGCCCTTCAACAGAATTTTTGAAAATCTCTTTAATACAGTTATTCTGGCCCTTGTCGGAACCTATGTAATAAAGGAAAGATGATCCCTTATTAGCACATAATTTGTTCAGATTTTCTCCACCAAGTTTTTCTAGGACCTTAATAATACTATATCCTACTTTTTCATTATTACTACCTAATAGATATACATTTCTATTAATTTCTTCCATTTTATTTTAAGTTTAATTTCATGTATAAGGAAAAGAAAACCCGTACGACTCTCACGAGCAGCACGGGAAAATACCAATAACCGTTTTATTATGTACAAAAACTTTCAAATATAAGAAATAAGAGCCGTCAACGCCGCATTTTTAATAAAATTTCAAGGACTCTGGAGTTTCCACATTTAAATTGGACTCTGTATTAAAAGAAGACAATAAAGATAAATAACTCCCCGCCTTCCCAGAGCCACAGAACCTTCTCCACTTCGTTTCGAAGAACCTGAACCCGGGGAGTATATGACTTGCTCTCCTTATCCTACTCGGCACATAAGTCCTCGTAACGGATAAGGCCGCTTCGCGGACGAGACTACGTCTTTTTGAATAATCCAGGGATATATAGGAAAAAAAGTTAATATTTTTATGAAAGTTTTTACCAATTTACTAATATAGAGTATTTCTGAGAAAAAATATTAACCTTGTGGACCGCTCCAGGGTCCACAATATATTATTTACCTTTATCTCCTTATTTATGCAATATGGAAAATATAAAAGTAGTTATTAGAAAGTATTTACCAGAAACAAATAGTAGTTCGTCTCATTCTGTGGTTATTGCGACTGGAAGTGTTGGCCAGGTTGATAAGTATGTTACCCCTGGTTCACCTTATTGGGATTTACCAATGGATAAAGAAGGTTATATTCATATTCCCAGTCGTTCTTTCGGTCGTGAATGGGACAAGTTTAATACAGTCTTAAGTAAGGTACAGTATGTATGTGGCCTTATTATTGGAACTTCTATGACGGAGGCAGATTCACATCCTCGACTTAAGGAGCTTGCTGATATTTTAGTTTCATTTTCAGGTGCCAAAGGTGTAATATTTGATTGGTTACCTGCCTATTATAATCATATTCAAGAAATTGGAGATGATATTGAAGAATTAAAATATTGGGAATCTCCAGAGGGTTGTGAGATTGATCATCAGAGTATGGATTTGGCGGATGATATTCTAGAATCTACCCAGACAATAAAAGATTTCATATTCGACCCAAAATCACTGCTATTTCTTGGTTCAGATGAGAGTGATCCAACCGATGATTTCTATTCGGATGAAGAACCAGAAGCCATTCTTAGTGTTGACTTAGGAGGATCTATTGGAAGAGTTGATTATCCACTAGAGACATATCCTTGTAATATTGAGACGGCTTTATCAAGTAGCGATGGTTGGGGTAGACCAGGAATTTTTGATTCTCTTGTTTATTCAGACGGTTCATTTAGGCCTAAGACTGCGACTGACGATGATGAAAAGCCAGAAGATGATAGTTCTATTATTATGTATTATCAAGGTGTAGCCAGAGAATTTTATGGTATACGACCTTTCTCGGCTAATCCTCATATTCAGTCATTGTATTGGTCTGCAGAGGAATTGAATGATGCAGTAATGAAAGAACTGACAGCTAGGATAGAAGCAGGAGATCCTCACCCAAATGAGGAGGAGATTACAAGGTCTATTATGCAAAAACATCCTGAGTGGTATATTGAGGTTCCTTATACAATAGTAACTAAAGAATTCGGAAAAGTATGAAGAACAGAAGAAGAGGGTTTTTCGGACATCATGATTTTAGGATAGGTACTTACATTAATGGAAATTATTTTGTCCAATCAGATTGGACAGGAACAAAGGTTAAAAGAACTCTACGTATTGGAGAAGATTTTAATCCAGATTTTCCAGACTCTATTGATCTGAAAATTACTAATTCTTGTAGTCATGCTTGTCCGTTCTGTCATGAAGATAGTAAACCGGGAGGTAAGTCGTTTAACCTAGAGAATACTAAGAAGGTATTATCAGAACTGCCCAGAGTTGGAATTGAATTAGCCGTAGGTGGAGGTAACGTTCTTGATATTCCAGATCAAACAGTTCACTTATTAAAATGGGCAACTGAACAGGGATTTCAGCCGAGAATTACTGTGAATTGGAAAGATTTTGAAGAACAAAAAGTTAAGGATACAATTGCTTCTATAGAAAAATATGAGGCATCTGCTTATCCTGACCTGGAAGAACTTCTTAAGATTTCTGATATAATGGGAGTTAGTACTAATCATTACATAGAGGATCCTTATATCGAAAAGGAGAAACAATTGTGGAGATTAAGAACGACTACCTATGTTTGGCATGTAATAGTTGGTATTTTACCAGTTGAAGACTTGGTTTCTATGTTCAATGATCCTAAAGCTTATCAGAGAATTCTCATCCTAGGCTTTAAACAATTTGGTCGTGCTAAGAATCAAGAAATTAAGCACCTAAATGAATGGAAAGAAGCAGTTCGTCGATTGCTTTGGGAATCCAGACATGTTTTGGGTGAGAAGAAGCCAATTATTGGATTTGATAACTTGGCAATTGAACAGCTTGAACTTCAGGATTGTATGTTGAAGAAAGAGTGGGATACCATGTATTTTGGAGATGAGTTTAGTTCTTCTATGTATGTTGATGCAGTTGAAGAAACTTTTGCTCCAACGTCAAGAAGTGCAGAGAGAACACCTTGGTCAGAGACAGGAATAGTAGATTATTTTAAAACGAGAAAACATGAATTCATACATAGTAAGTAAGGAAACTTTTTACAAGCTTGTTGGGGAGAATGCTAAGTATGTTTCTGTACACTTAGGTAAAGAACTATGGGAAAATGAACCAAGTTCTTTGGAGTATCATATGTATTTTGCTCTAGAGAATAAGGTACCATTTGCTTATAATAGTATTGATAATATTCTCTTTATTCCAATTTCTCATATAGATTCTGAAGAAATTATTAAGACATCTGTGTTGAGTTTTGAAAATTGGAAAATCACGTTTCTGGACGACACGATGCCTTATATAAAGAATGAATATAAGAGAAGTACGTGGCTTGGTTATAGTAGCAAAGAGTATTATCCAACAGGCCGATATGAGGTTAAGGATGTTAAATTTGGATGGAAAGAAGATGTTGCGATTTGGTATGATTCAGAAGAGTGGAACCAAGAGTGTTATATCTGTTATCCAGGAAAATCATCTTTGCCATTACGGTCTGGAAAAATGAAGAAAAAAGATGAAATGTACAAAATCATATTCAAAGAAAATGGACGAGATTATTGCAAAACTAATATCAGAGGTTAATAAGTCTCTCATCCACTATAAAAAGGGTGGCTGGATTGATGCCAGAAGAACACCTAATACAGGAGTTAATATGGTTGATAGTATTGAAGAATTTGTTGACGCTCGATTTAATAATGAAGCATGGGCAATTCCTGAGATGCATGAGGCTAGTGAACTTCTTGAAGGGAGACTGTTTTCGTGTACTCTTGAGGGCGTAGATGAAGAAAGAAAACGTTATAAGAGCGCAGTTATATCTTTGATTACTGAAGATGATATAGAAAATCCTTCAGAACAGCTTAAGGACGAATTAAAAAAGGTTCGTGATTTTTTAGGTGGAACAAAGATTAAATTTAACGGAGTAAAAAAGAAGATAAAATACGAGATATATGATGTATAATGATTGGAGGCTGATAGATGATATTGATGCCTACGTTAACAGAGAGTCAGGGGTCATTAGGTTTGTGCCAATAGGAAAGAAAACTCTTAGAGCAGCTTATCTTAAAGGTCTTGATGATCCTAGTATTCAACCGATTAGTCTTGATTCACCGACTTTTAAGTTGAGAATTTCAGAAGACATGGAATTATTCTGTCAGGAAGAGAGTCTTGGTGAGCTTAAGGTTGACAATTTTGATAAGTCTTTCTTGGGTCTAATACTTACACAGGTTCATAGTGATAAAGGTGTAATGGATGGAGAGTTTGAAGTAGCTGTTTCAGATAAATTAGGCCTTGTAGGATTTGTAAGTCAGGAGATGAAGGAATATGATGGATTTTTCGATGAGATGGTTCGTCGTATGAATTGTCAACTTAAGAAAAAGACCACTAAGTGGATTCCGGGACATAGATATGATTCAGACAATGAAACATACTATTACCTAGGAGCATTTAAGTCAAGAAAGTCTGATCCAAATGGAAGTGAATTCTTAAAACTTAATCCGGTAGAGCTGCACTTAGTTGTAGGTCATGCTCGTCATTTTAAGAAAATTTCAGAAGTGTTCCAGGAAAGGGTTTTTGGTAGTGAACTAGGAGATATAAAGGTTCTCACGAAATTACCTAGTATGGTTGATTCCGGAGAAATTATGGAAGATGATATCAAGGAAGGTAGTCTTCAGGGATATTATCCAGTTCTCATAAAGAATTCTCTAGGGCGTTATGTAAAGTATAATGGAAACTTGCTGGATTATGAAAGTTTATATCATCTATTTGATCCTTTTGCTTATGGATTTGGTGATACTTATCCAGAGAAAGATACCATTGAAAGTATTGTTTACGGCGTAATGTTTAGATCTTGGATGACTTTATGGGATGTTACAGCAGGTTATGCAGGAGGTAAGGAGTTTGAGATATGTTCTGGACAAAGTGAAGATTTAAATATAAAAAATCTCATAAATAACTTTGTCAGGGAGCTTAAAGATCCAAATGCATTGAGCTTAATGTATTATCCTGAATTGCTTGAAGAGATAGGAATTGACCTAGAAAAGATTGCATTGTCCGTTTTAAAACAAGGAAATCCATTATACATGGTTACTAAGGACTTTGAATCTTTTCTAAAATATGGAGACGTGTACTTTACATACCATGATGGAACACTGGCAAGAAGAAATTGCAACCTTCGCGATAAGTCTTATGTTTCTACGGGCTATGGTTATTCAAAACCAAAATCAGTTTCAATTAAGTCTGTCTATGGTGATGGTCCATTAGGGAAAGAGCTTATTAAGATTGTGGAAGATGAAATTGAATCTTCTGGTCTTGGTGTAAAATCTTTCTCTGTAGTAAATATGGGAACAAAGAGGGATCCGAATGAATATGTAAAAATGAAGATCACTTTAGAAGATATTGTGAAAATGCATCCAGAGATGCCTGAAGATCTTAAGAATGATATAATTGATAATAGATTTCAGTGGATGACCATTGAGTTTGACAAGAATTGTAGTATAAAATGAAGCAAGAAAGTCTTAGTTCTGAAGGGACGGTATTGCAAGAGTTAGGTAACAGTATGTTTAGCGTTAGATTAGACATTGAAGGAGAGCCTGAAATCTTGTGTACTATTTCCGGAAAGATAAGAAAAAATTATATTAGGATCTTAGCTGGGGATAGAGTTAGGGTAGAGATGAGTCCTTATGATTTATCAAGAGGCCGAATTTGTACTAGACTTGGAACTCCGGCACAAGATAGTAGTGTTAATCAACAGAGTAATAACAACAAAAAGAAAAAGAAGAAATGAGAAGACCTAAAATGTATGGTACACTTATTGGTAATGTGTATCCATTCTTCCTAGACAACACGAGTATGAAGTCATATTACCTTTATCAGGTTGTGACTCCGGAAATGCTTAGTGATTATACTCCTCTTTTAACTTTCAGAAAGATTAGTGAAAGAACGAAGCCTACAGAGTTTAGTGCTAATGAGAAGAGTATGAATCACTGTGACATTATCGCTACTCTTATGCATAGTAGGAAGGGTATAAATAAAAAAGTCATTGAGTTTCTGGACAAGGAAATTTTGACTCGTCCAGATGACAAGAAGAAGTCAAATGCCACCTTCTATGAGAATGGTTATGATTTCCCATTGTTTGAGATGGATAATTTTAGCAATACCACAAAGGCCCTTATTATAGGTCTGCGTGATAGTTTAAGATGGAATCAATATCGTTTCCAGCCAGGTTCTTATATGGACATTATGTTGACTGGTACAAAGTTTGGCTTATTTGAGATTAAGGGAGATAAGGATAGTATCTGGCTCGAACCGAAGGGTATTTATGAGTATTCAGATGTTGAACTCCAGAATCCTCTTAAGATAGATCTAAGCGCATTGGCTGGCTATTATCCTTCTGGAAAATTTTCAGGGGAGAAGAGAGCAAGTGAGATGAATCGAGCTCTTAGACAGACAGAGTGGAGATCATTTGACAATGCTGAAATTAAGTAATATTCTGTCATTTAAATAAATTTTACTGTGAAAGGTATAGGTTGTTCAGTATAAATGGCTTCCTATACCATTTTTTTAATATCATGGCAACAAGTATTAAAGCAATAGGCAAAGCTGGAGCGATTAATGCCAAGAGAATTAAAGGCGCAGCTAACCTTTGGAAATTCTTATTAGGGGTTCTTTGGATAGGTGGTTTAGGAATAGGTATTTTTTCTGGATATGCTTGGTATTTTATAGCAGGAGGATTTCTAATTTGGTCAGCAATATTGGTTTTGATTTACCTAGAAACTGAACTACAGCATACTAAGTGTGGAATTTTGTTTGATATTCTTAGTTCTCAAGAATCAATAAGAGTCTACCTAAAAGACTTGATCCTAATGCAGTCTTTAGAAAATGATGATCTTAGCGATAGAAAAGAGAAGAATCATAGAGACGTAGTTGATGAACTTATAACACAATTTGATACAGCGGAGGGATTAGCTGCCCTTAGTTTAATGTTAAAACGTAAAAACTATACAAATTATAACCCAGATGGAGAACGACGAGTTATTGATTAAAATAAAAGAGCAAATTAAAAAGGAGAAAGGTATTAATTCTATATTCACGGAAGGAGATGGAACTGAATATGGAGTTCCTGATCGCTTAGAGTTTTCAGATTCTAGGTATGGAAAATACTTTACCTTAGATGCTAAGATTGGCTCTTCATGGTATATGTCAGGATGTCAAGGAGTTAGATTGTTGGGATTATCTTTTAGGTCTCATCCTAGAGTTCAATGGGCTGATTTTCAATATAAACTAGTTGATGTAACTGGTGATTATAATACGACAATTTGGCCCTGGTTTAAATATCACTTTAATGAACCTTCCCTTGATGAGTCTTTAAATAATAGAGTTTGTATAATTCAGGACTTATTAACGAAGGGTAACCTAAAGTCAAAGACATCAAAGTTTAGTAATTATCATCGTCTATTTTGGAAAGTCTGGGCTTTTCCTAATAAAATTTATCCAAGAAGTCCAAAGATACAATATAGATTTGAGGATGTTGATGAAGGATATGAGTTTAGGGTAATTGATATGGTTTTATATCCTCTTACTGCTGATCCTAAGGAAGAAAAAACAAGTCTCATTATTCAGATTAGAAAGGACTTATATGATAATCATGAGACTTTGATGTATACTATAAGGAGACTTACAACAGCTGATCCGCCGGTTCTACTTAGTATAGAAAAAGAAAAGGAAGTGGGACAGCTAGACCTAGAGAATATCATTTGGGATTTCTATAAGAGTGAGTTAGAGAAGTTTATAGAAATTGAAAGTGATCCAAATCTAGTAGAAAAAGCAAAAGAACTACTAAAAGAATAAAAAAGAAGAGAGGTTTAACATACCTCTTTTTCTTTTGGCAGTAGATATTGTAGTTTATCATTTGCTAATTTTCCTTCATCATCTGCATATTCATCCATTTCTTCTGTATAATATTCAGGATACTCTGAAATTGTCATTACTCCAGATGCTGATATTCTCTCTATATCTTTGTGAATGATCCACTCTGTTTCGTATTTTTCAGCAAAGTTATTTTCATTAAATCCTTCTAAAATTAGATTTGTTCTATAAGGGTAGTGAATATACTTTTTCGCTGTTCTTTTTGTTAGGTTTTTTATAATTGGGTCGAAAACTACTTCACTGGAGAATTCGATATAACATGGAAGATATGTTAGTTCTTCTTTTTCTAGCATCTTCTTTATTTTATCTACATTTTCCATATTGCATCCACCATGAAGAATTTCTCGCTTGTAATCCTCCTCTATAAGCATTCTCTTTGAAATTTTTATCTTCGAAGGTACTAGGATGATATACTCCCAATTTCCAAAAGCAAAATCTTCTTTAACCAACCAAAGAATTTTCATATTCTCTTGATTTTAAAAACACATTTATTGCTAACCAGCCTTGCCAAAGTTTAACTTCTTCCCAGACTTTGAGGAAAGGTTCGATAGATTCTTTATTGTAGAAGATATAGTTTGGATCCATCTTAGTTTTTCCTAGCTGTGTAGTAGATTTCAGCCAAGAAAATCGTTCGTATGGTACATTAGAGTCTCCGAAATAAACAGTTCCTTTTACAAATACATTTCTTCCCTCGCTTTCTCCCAGTATCTTATCTAAGAGACCAAGAGTAATTGGTTTAATAAGTCTATTATTTATCTTTTTAGGTAAAGTTGTCTGCATTACAATCCATAGAGGATACTTAATCAATGTTTTTCCAGATTTATAGTCAGTAAGTTTGGATAAGTCATTGAGAGGATACAGATGTTTTGGTGCTAAGTATCCCTCTTTTTCAACTATATCTGTCTTATTAGCATTGAGTCCTCTAATGAATAGTCTATTGATTTCATCCTTTACTATAATAACGGGTGTTGGTATCGCAACTTGAATATATTCCGTGTTATGTTCTTTAAATATTCTATAAGGAACTTCTATTTTTGACATACAGAATTTTTATAGAATCCTTTTCTTACAAACCACTTATCTAATTCTGTCCAATCTACATAAGGAGAATATTCACCCTTCTTATTAGTATATGGACAAAGTTTAATTCCAATATTATGATCGTCTACATATACATCAGCATAGACTTTTCTGGATGGATAGTAGAGATTATCACGTTCTGGAAAAGAGTTTATAGAATATATTTCAATTTTCTCTTCTTTAAGTCGTTTTAAAGCTGCCTCTAAGACATCATCACATCCTTCAACAGCTTCATGTTCCCTTTGTGTAAGAAGTATGATCTTATGACCATTCTTTATTAACTCTCTCACTACCTCAAAAGCCCAAGGGACGTTTGCACCAATTTCTGGCCACTCATCCTTAGTCATAGTAGAATCCATATCTACTGCTATAATCATACTGTAAATTTTGAATTACATTTTTTACAAGCCATTACCATTCCTTTCCCTGGTTCTGGCATAATATTTTCTTCTCTCACTTCAATTTCGTTTCCACAATAAGGGCATTTCTTTTTCATATCAAATATAAGGGAATGCCTTACTAATAGATATGAATACAAACAAAGCGTTAATTACTAGAACTAAAAATTATCTAATTAGGAAGGGTTGTACGCTAGATAGAGAAGCGACAACTACAGACAGTGTTTATCTTAGAGTAGATAAGGCTAGAATTAGGGTCAGTGATCATCTTCCAAAAGAGGATGACAGCTGTTTAATCAGTATTATTTGTGGAAGAACAGAAGAGAATGATCCATCTTATTCTGTAATTCTTCGTGGTCACTTAATTAACTTTGATTCATTAGCATCTCTTAGGGGTTTTATAACTCCGCTTATCATAGATGCCATGATATCTAAAGATAATTCTCCTTTCTTAACTGGAAAAGTTAGCAAGTT